>ENA-UOTZ01000713-UOTZ01000713.1-compost-metagenome-genome-assembly--contig:-NODE-713-length-27033-cov-8.383848_pt1 | contig 27033 bp, 15 predicted proteins | sample MGYA00238144_ERZ746983 | MGnify/ENA primary metagenome ERZ746983 (study PRJEB28759, sample SAMN06268863) | compost metagenome | isolation source: single cell | place: USA: California, Emeryville, Joint... | reverse complement strand
TTCAAATACTTGCGCATTTTGTGCTGCTGGATACTACATGAGTGGAAGTGAATGCGTGACAGAGTGCCCAGGAGAATCCAACAATACAGATTTCTCAAAAAGAAGTTGCAAATCCATTCAGATTATTCAATCAAGCGCTTACCCCTTCCCTTTTATCATTATTAGCGTAATTTTGGTTTTATTCGTCGGGATGTCTCGGGTCTTTGTCAGAGCAACCTCATTTACCGGAAATTGCTCTGCCCTGCTTGGCGTGATGGAATTTTTTGTTTGGATTGTAGCAGCGGCTGCTATTTCAAAAGCTACTAATTCTGCTCAAAAAGCGTTCGTCCCTATGATTTTGGCCGTTGTTTTCCTCTTACTAATAAATTTCCCTTTTGCTTTGATATTGTGCAAGAAGATTGTGGGTGATGCTGAATTTACCTCTTGGAAGAAAAGAAAACCTCGCATTAAACTCTGGAATGGAGTAGTGTTTTGTGTCTGTGTGGCCACCACTTTTAAATTTGGCAAGGTGATATTCTCAAAGCTTTTGGGTCAAGAAATATTCTCAGCGAGATTCTCCGACATGAACAGAATTCATAAACTATATAACTACAACTCTCTGATGATTTTATTGTTCGCTGAGCTCCCAGCTATCATTGGAGGGATAATAGGAATTACGTCCTCTCAGTCGAATGAGCAAATCCTTCGCATGTCCATTGAAGTGGTCATAGTAACCCTGTTTGCGATATTATTCTCTCTGCTGGATGCAAGAAAACTCGCTCCAGCTTCAGATAGCCCAGCTCCTGCTCAAAACGATAACTATGATCGAATGCCTGCGGGTGGAGAATCAGTCGCGATTTCAGTACTGGATCATTCCAACATAGCTCAAAGGAGCGGTATTGACCCTGGCAGTCTGCTCAATCAGGACGCTAACCTTGATACAGTTCCTGGTCGCCTTCGCGTGATCAATAAGCTTCGGAAGGGAAAGAACAGATTGAACATGAATACATCTGCGGACTCCTTCGACCTTGGAAGCCAGGCGAACAACGCCAGAGCTGCTAACCACGCCGATAAATCAAGCTTTCTGAACACAACCGCTCTTGAAGGGATAAATACTGAAAACGACCCACAACCCAAACAAGATAAAAGCGACGAAGCTGCTGCTAGTAACGAACTTAACAACATCGATAAAATTGACAAAATTGAAGAAAGCGTCCGTGAAGAAGAGGATCAGACCATAAATTCTGTTCGGGAAGAAGAAAAAATAGCTGTTATACAAACCCTCTCAAGAATTTCCCCTGAGAAACGCATTGTTGAAATCCCAACAACACTCAAGAATTCCCCCTTGAAAAACTCCCCTCTGAAAAGTTCCCCTCTGAAGAATTCTCCCCTAAAGAGTTCTCCCTTGAAGGCAGGCCTTGATCTGCTTAAGAGAGTGTTCAGCTGCTCTCCTTCAAAGCAAGACCAAAAGAACAAAGAAAGCCCGAAGAAGCCCGTTCTAAGTGACTCAACCAACAACTGGAAGCTCAAACTAGAATCTCCGAAATATCATCTGCCAATTGGTAACATTAGCATAAGCACAACAGGAGCAGATTTAAAAAGTACCTCTAATGAGATGAGTCTTTCAACGAAAAACGCAGAGTCATCCACTCTTCAGAAATCTATCGATAAACCTGACAGAGGAATCGAGAAAACCAGCAGCGGACTCAAGAAACCTGACTCAACCTCACATGATATAAGTAAAAAGATAACAGCTTTTAGAAAAAAGAAGCTGGCCCACTCATCAACACAACGGGCATCTCTCCAACACCCAAAGTTAGTCCAAGCAAGCAATTCAAAATCTCCTGGAAATTCCTCTCTTAAGAATTTAGCAGCCTCCCTCGCTTCTATGGCCAAAGAAAATAACCCAAATGCGGCAGTTGCCTCTTCACAAGATTTGCTAATTACAGCCAATTTTGTCACACGCACAGAGAGCTCGGGCCGTATTGCTGCTGTCATGAACGGTGATCACGCTAACGTTGGGCCCAAAGCATCCAAAGAATTCACTGGCTTCAAGGAAGCGTATGACCCTCTAAATTCTCCTACAGCTAATAGAGTGACACGTCAACATACGAAAAATAGTGAATTCCATCAGTATAGTACCTCATATCTCGGAGAATTTGGAACAAAATCGGAGTTATCCTTACAAAGTTCAGCAAGCTTCGACCTATCTGGTCTCGGAAGCAATGACACCAATGAAGACAAACCAAGATATGAACTCCTGGTCAATCAACGGAAAAATGAGATGCAAGATGAGGTGGTTCTGACTCATGGAGAGGAGAGCAATTATAAGAGGACTGAGCAAGAACTCACTAAAAATGACAACAATTTCTTCGCGGCAAGTAGCATGGCCCAGTTAGATCAAGACGACCCAGTCATGTCCCCAGAACGGAACCCATTCTATGAAAATTGCGAGACCTCAGTCTCTGTGAAGACGATTAATGATGAAACACCAAACGATTATAATTTAGTCAATCAGAGATTCGAGAATAACGAATACGATGCTATGCCTATGAAAGATATCACATCGAATTGGATTAGACAGCAGGATTTCCAATCGAATCAGTTAGCGTCACACGGATATCTAGGAAGAGGAGGAAGCGTTGAGATAGGAAGTCAACCTTCAAAGAAAAGCGCTCAGAAAACTCTCACCAAGAGCGGTTCTGCTAGAGTGGATCGTATTCCTGTTTTTCAAATGAATCCTTATCAGCAAAAATTGACAAAGAAAAAGTCGTCAGCTGTTCCCCATGCGGAAGATCCGGTCGCTCAAACGAAATTATTCATCAGACCGCCGTTGCATGAGCGTTCGAGTGGCAATAGAAAGAAACCGTTCGAACAAAGACGGATTTCTAAAACACCGCCTCCCAACATGACTTATGCGCAATCCCAATCAAAAGAAGGACTTCCTATTCATGAGAATGGAGCGGGAACGGCGAAGAAGGTAGCAGGCTTGAAAAGCCGAAAGCCAAGGGAGGTTATCGATAAAAAAGCAAATTCATCTCCATATTCAGAGGATCTAGTCCTTCCGATGCTTTATAAACCAAATACTCGAAGGAACTCAAGTACTCCGAAGCCAGACTTAACAAAATTACAAGGAGTGGAACAGTTCGTTATTAGTAAACTCGCTGTCATGGCACAAGGCAATACAGCTAGTAAGAAAAGTGAGCAACTGGAAGGTAATAATGAAGAAGTAAATAATCGAATGAATAGTGAAACCAATGATGAGGATTGTAAAATTGCTAAATAATTCGATGTTGTTAGCTAAACAATATTGTGATATTTATGTTCCATTACATGTTCATAATTAATGCTCTGTATCTGATTTTCGTGATAATGCTGTCAAAGTAATTTTTTAAGATCAATACCGACGTCACGATCAAATCCCGAAATGCTATTCTATCTACAATTCCTTGAACTCCTTCCTCAGTTCAATTTTGAGTTAAATCTAACTTGCCATGAATAGCTTAAAATAGCAACATAGCAGCGATACTTGGGTTGATTCGCATATTAAGATTGTTCTTTTGACGTACGGTAGCTCCGTTATTGTTGTTTGCTGTCCTCTAAAGTCCTCTAAATTTACCTACGACCTTGGAAGTCTCTAAAATTAGTTGTGAAGTGAATTATCGGATTTTATTGCAGTTGACATTTTTTTCTCTGCCACTCCTCATTATGATGGTATGGCTATTTCTAAAACGTTACTTATCTGATTGTATTACTTTCTTTTTTTTTCAGAGTTTTCTAAGGGATCAATGAATTGGTTTAAACTCGTCTACTTTTTGGTTATGCATCAATGTAAACACAACTCATCAAGAAGAAATAGCACAATTTCAGCCCATAACTTAATTGATGATGCTGAAACTCAGACAACTTTAGCTTTAGACAGCCTTTGCCTTTTCTTCAGCGGCTTCCTTGGCCTTCTTTTCTCTCTTACCGGCGTTTCTTTGGTTGGACCATTCTTGCTTAAGGGTTCTGTAAGCCTTGGTGGCGAGGAGTTCCTTAGTGAGTGGGACAGCCTTTTCTCTCTTGGTTGGTTGAGTGAGTCCCAAAACTTTCTCACCAGTTTGATCAACATTGAGACCTTTAAGGACTTCAGCGTTGGCATCGTTGATTGGTCCCTTCTTTGGCTTGTTCTCAGTTCTTGGGAACAGAACGAGTCTTTGTTTGTATTGCTCGAGTCTTTGAACGTTCAATTGGAAAGCCTCAACAGACTTATTTTGTCTTCTGTGATCAACAGCGATACCGATGCTTCTGGCGAAAGCTGGGCCGATCTTGGCCTTCTTGAGCTCAGCAAGAGTGAAACCTCTTCCTAATCTGGCTCTCTTGTTGTATTTGATTGTGTTGCATCTAACAATAGGTCTCAATTTGGAGACTGGTCTTGGGTAGAGAGCAGCAGCCTTGGCCTTTCTGTTCTCAAGACGTCTTCTCTTTCTAGCTGGTTGGTTGAACCAGGTCTTGATGAATCTCTGGTAGTGCTTTCTGAGATGGGAAGTGGTTAAAGCGCCTTGGAAATGAACCATTGCCTAATTTGGTGTCCTTTTTTAATAAAATAAGACTTTATTAAATCTCAGAGCTTTGTATCTTTAATATCTCAAGAACTCAAATATGGCAAGAGCAATACCAGATAATCTGCGTGAGTTATTCCAGAAATAGATTTCTTGGAATCTGAGTTCGAAGTTAATTGAATTCATGGAGATACTTGAATGAGTTCCTTTTCCCATGCTTGGATGAGAGAGAGAAAGAGAAAGAAAGAAGGAGTCATAAAATGCTATTTTATACTGAAAGGAAAGTTAAAAGTTTTTAAGTCTCAGTTTTCAATATAATATTGGCTTCGCGGCAAAGTTTGAAAGACAAACTAGAATTACTGCAGGAGTTTCTGAGATTGATGGCATCATGATGTCGTGATTTAAAGAATGACTATTAATTCCCTGTCTCAATCCGTTAGGAGTTCACACTGTTGAAACTAAATGAATCATTTAAAGCAAGGAGTGGTGATTTCACATTGCATTTAGCAGCAAAATTATTCAAAAGCAGAAAATAGTATTTGTCAAGAGAGAAAGAGAGAATTAAACCATTTGTATGGAGAATAATAGATATAAGGCTAGTACGAATATCCCAAGAAATCTAAACTCGTATGGTTAAGCTCATTATAATCGACATTTCCACTGAATAGCAATTTTTTTGTGCAATAATATTAGAAGATATTAAAGTTAGTCTTATGTAGCACTTAAGTAATGGAGAAAGGTATTTTTCCGTTATATTGCCTTAATGGGAATATGATGTATTGATCAGGTACATTACTACCTCAGTATGAATTGAATTCTGAATTATTCATTTTGAATTTTCAACGATATTCGGAAGATAATCTCACAAATAGATTGAGCGTTGGAGCGACCTCAGAGTTTGAATAATTTCCTCTCGATATTATCTTTTAGAAATAACCTATACTCATCGAGTGATGGTCAATAGAATGAATACTTGCCAGATGCGATACAAAGTTTTGATGTTGAAGAGTAGGAGCATGTTTTTTCTCCATGTAGGCTTCGAGCAATAGACTGGAGAATTTAACTGATATGATTTTGAGAGACTGCTTCGAAAAATAATTCATTGGCTACTTGTAGCTGGACTATTGGTCTACTCATTCAAATAATTCCATAGAAGTCACTCCCTGTAGGAATCGATGGAAGTCTTTTCATCATCAACATCAGACTTGATTGCTATTGAGCGAAATAAAAGGTTCGGGATTAATTAATTATTGAGTTTTCGGTTCTTCGTATCTGTTGATTAAGCAGACTTTTCATCATCATCAAATAATATGCTACTGGATAGTAGTCATATTCTTTATAACACTAAACACTTAGAAATAACTATATTTGAATGAGTAATTTCATGAAAAATTCAAATAAAAGTAAATTGCTAACACTATGATTGTTTACTTCCAATTGAAAGCAAATACAGTTGAAGCTAGCAATTTTACTAGTTCTAAATGGCAATAGTTCAACATCACTACAAGACGACCGTCCTTATTAACAAACTGCCAAGTATCTTCAAAGTAGTTTGAAGCCAAGAAAATAGTATCATACAACTCTTGCAATTTTCCTTTTAATTTAATCAATTCATAATAATTAATTATCTTAATTTTAATTCGTATAGGTAACTCTGATGTTGTTGCTCTTGACCTGAAGAAACACCTTAGAAAGCTATGCAGCTGACTAAAACGATTCTTGTCTGGTCGAATTAGCTTCCATCAATTGGCTTCTTGGTCATAGAGATGATTCTGGAGGTTTTAGACATAGCAAAATTCTTCTTGTCTCAGGGCAATCCCAAGCAAAGTTAAAATTGCCTATCTTCAAGTCATACTCTATGATCATTCTTACATTTGCCTTTTTGAGCCTCTGATGTGTAAACAATCGAAAGACAAGAATCGCCATAATCACCAGCTCCTATTTTTTCAATTAATCTAGTCGTAAAGTGTATTCGTATTAATATAGGATTCAAATTTGACTAATTGAATATGCGATGCGAGGAGAATTATTTTGTCATCTGTGTATGAGGAGTCTTCTAATGCGTAAATTATGCAAGGGATATCAATACCCTGACGTAAATTTTAGAATCAAGGCTCAGATTCTAATACTTCATTTCCTCAAATGAGTCGTTTGTATTAATGTAATAATGAGGAATAACTAAACTTTAACGTCGTAAAATTGATGAGTTTCCGAATAAGTTTGATTCCAAATGAGAAGGCTTTAGATTGAATCCAGTATTATTGCTGCTGGGAGCCCAAGAAAAAATTTAGCATTTCAGAATTAAAATAATGAAATTGTTCTTTTCTTCAGGGCCTAGACTGGATGAAATAATTTAACCATTCACAAAATCACTGTCTGCTAGCTTTATTTCATATCAATTTGGCTGAAGTCGAACTTAATGCATCGTTACAGGAATTTCCTTCACAATACCCATGAATTGAGCAAGTTGTAGTATTCTCTATCTATCGAATCATTCCTGATAATAATTAAGATGACCATTTTAATAGGATCTCATGAACTTAGAAAAATGATAGTAATACTGATCAACCGAACAAATAAAACGAAATAATCTCTTAGGTCTCAACTCAGTCTTAGGTAAATTCATCAGTACATGTTCTACTGAAGCAGGCCGGATGATTCATTTGATCGGATATCAATTTAAGTTCAAAAATATTTATGATAGATTTCACTATATACACAAACAAATTTTAACAAAAAACTCTGAAAATTAAAAAAAAACAAAGTTAATTCATTCTTCATCACCAGTTGTTAATTGGTCAGGGCTCCTTCTTTTCTTCCTCTCCTTCTCTGAAAATTTTAAAATTCCTTTCATTGCATCAATGAGGGTTCTTATATCAGACTTTAACCGTTAAGGTTTCAGTGACACATTTTCAGGCAGGGGATGTCCAGATGCTTGAAAGAGCTCGATAATCTTCTGACACACCTCCACATGTTTCTTCAAAGTTGTGTTCTCATCAAGAATTTTATTAATCGTTTTCAGAAGAGTAGCCTGGTCCCCTGGGAACCCAGTGTTTGCTTTATTATTCACATCAGGCGCTGAAAACTGAGAAATATTCGGAGTGGTACTTTGTGGAACCCGATGCAAATTTTCAATTGGGCTCATATGTGATAGATCACTTTGATGTTTCTGAACATTTTGCATCAGTCTCTCAGCATCCATCTGGCCCGGCACCCCTTGAATCATGTTTTGATGAGAAGCCTGCTCAGTATGCTGGAGCTTTGTCAAGAAAGGCTCGAACTCTGAGGGCCTTTCAAGATCTGTCTTCGTGCTTCTCGTTCTAAACTGCTCTTCTGGGGTTTCTTGCTGAAAGTTTTGCTGCGTATCCATTAAATTTTCATGCACTTTCGCTCCTCGCTTGTGCTGCTTTAATTGAGAAAGCGTTAGGAAAGATTGCTCGCATTCTAATAATGAAATTGTTTAAATGCAACCTGTAAAATGAAAAATTACTTGGAAAATCACATTTAAATAATCTATCGTTCTTGTGCTTAAGAACGTGGTATCTGAGACCAGATTTTGTGGGAAATGACATTTGACACGACCCAACGGGACATTTGAAAGGCTTGTCTCCAGTGTGAATTCGTACGTGGGCTTCTAAGGCGTCGGCTCGTTTGAAAGATTTCCCGCAATCATGATGGGTGCAGACAAAAGGTCGCTGATTTGTATGAGTGGAAGAATGACGGGTAAACTCAGACTTGTATTTGAAGCTCTTGTCGCAGCCAGCAAACTTGCATTTAAATAGTTTCGTCGTTTCATCTTCGTTGTCATGGTCTTATATGAGATAAATTTGAATAATTGAGAGAAAATGAGAGTATTTTTGATTACTTTCTTTGATGTTGAATTCTGGCTGGAAGGAAGGATGGCTCAGGTTGAAATCGCTCGAGTTATAATTGCTCTCCATGGATGATAGAAGATGTTTTCGTGGGTTCACTTAGGTGTTTTTTGTAATTAATCAATTATAATTTTAAGGTTAGTGTGTTTAGCACAATATAGAATCTTGCTTGGCCCTCCAGGATATTCCATTTCAACTAAAATAATTTCTGTTAGCTCATGGATGAAGAATTAGCTTCATAGCATGAAACAATCATCAGTCCTTTGCAATAATTTTCATATGACAAAGGCTTTTAGTTGCATCTCAAAAAATCAGATGAACAAAATAAAATTTCAAACCGTTTCTCAAATCACCCAGAGAATATTCATTGCAATTTTTTGTAGTAGCTCTCCTGTAGCAATCTTCCGGTTCGTTCTCGGATTCAGGCACTTTTTTTCTACAGTTAATTCTATCAAAGAGCTGTTTTAAAAATTTTTTGCTCTTTTCTCTCTTTGAATATGAAAATTTTGCAGGACTCAGTCCTTTTGATTTAAATTTATTTGAAAAATCTCTTCATTCAGCTGTTACTAGTGCTAAAATCGAATTGTAGCTAGTTTTTCCTCTCATTAAGAGCTTGTTTGAGCCTGAGAGTGCAGTAACTTTTTAGGCTATTCGAGCCCATTGGGTAGTGACTTTGGTCTCCGACACTTGGCGCACTAGTGTACTGTGACTACCCTGAATTGCTCAATTAGTTGGCAGCCCAAAATTTTAACTCAGGAATAAAATTGAGTCGATTCCGGAATAGAAATAGCATTGCCTCGCTTATTGAGTATTAATCTCATTAAAATTTTCTGCCAGCATCTCCTGGGAATATTTTTTGCACCTTGCCTCATTAATGTCAACCAATAACACAGGCCTACCTGCCGGTATAAAATTAGCGAATACATCCTTCGGACAGCAGCAAGGAACCTATAATCCTTCATTTCAAAGCTCAACCCAATTGAAGATAGGTATAATTGACTCTCTTGACTTGACCGTTAATCATTCTTCCATTAAACTAGATACTACAGCACAACACCAGAAAGGAAGACCCGGTGGAGGTAACTTTCCGTTTTGAAACCTTAATCTGACTCGTTTAGGTTGGGATGACGATGATGACATCCAGCCGACTTTAAACACTGGAAATGGCTCTGGCGGCCTCATCAAGCCGACCTACGGCACTACAACGACCACGACCACAACAACAAGCACATTCACAAGTTTCACACCCAGCACTGGCGGCTCTTTTTCACAGAGTAATAAATCATCCAAGCCATCGGACCTTGAGTTGATTCCTGTCACTGATAAATTCCTACAGGACCAGTAAATGCTCATCTCCTCCATCAATCTGACTCATATGTTAATAGCGAATACGAGCATAAACTGATCTTAGACACCATTCTACCAGGAGGCGCAAGATTGAAACAAGCCGATACCGTGCTTAACACTTTCCTCAAAGCCGCTGAATCGCTTAATGTGCCAGTTGTAAGCAGCATCATAATCAGCAAGCTTCAGACTGAACTTGTTTTTGTCAGCAAAGCGGTAAACAAAAATTTGTTAGTTCATTCGCTGATTGGATTTTGATTTTTTTTTAGAGAGCAATTTATGACATTGAGATCCTTGTCAAAAAACTTGGAAAATACTACGAATTTTTCAAGCAGAACCTTTCCACACTCAAGGGAATAAATTTCGCTCAAACTGAAAGCAACAGCAGCAATGTCTCCCAGTTAAACAACATCCTTCAATCGGTCATCAAATACATCGAAGATCCTCTCTCTGCGACAGCAAAGGTAATAACTTTCGTTCCAATGTAACAACTAAATGATGCTTTCTTTCTGCTAGCCAACCATACAAAGCCAGCCATACAGCCCAAGCATTCAGCAAAGTGACGCAACTAACCTGTTGGAGTTAGATGAACCTGCACCTAAGAAGAATGATGCCTTCAGTTTCATTAAAAAGACAGACAGTAATAGTTCTCAAAGCCAATCAAGCACAGAAGCCTCTCCAAAGAAAGCGAACGCGTTTGGTTTTATCAACAAACCATCAGGAACCGGAACCGACGCCAGCCCCAGCACTTTACCTCAACAGCAACAAAAGACAAACGCTTTTGGATTTATTAAAGGAAGCCAGCCTCAGACGTCCCAGGCAACCCAACCTACTCAGACTACTCAGCAGCAACAACCACAACAGAAGAACCGTTACGAATTCCTTGAAATGGATTTCAACGATAATACGACAACGGGTAACCAAAACACTACCCAAACAGTCAACATGGGAGGTCTCTATGGCACCTCAAACACCACCCAATCCACTGGATTCGGAGGTGGACTGAGTGGACTTGATTTTGGAACGGCTCCACAACAGCAGCAAGGAGGCTTTGGTGGAGGTTTTGGAGCGACTCCACAACAGCAGCAAGTAGGCTTTAGTGGCGGTTTTGGAACTAGTCCACAGCAGCAAGTTGGCTTTGGTGGCGGCTTTGGAACGACTCCGCAACAGCAAGGTGGCTTTGGTGGCGGTTTTGGGACTAGTCCTACCCAAGCCTACGGCAATGGATATGGCACATACAACGCAGGCAATTTCAGTCAAGGCTCAATGGGCTACAACCAACCTTCTAACTTAGGCTATAACCAAGGCTCGATGGGTTTCAATCAAAACGCTGGCGGTTCTTTCAATTATTCTAATAACTTCCAAGGAATGCAGACTCAATTTTCCAACTTGAATCTCGGACTTGAAGCCAATAATGAAGCTGAGAAGAAAAAGAAAGAACAGCAAGAAACAGAGGAGAAATTGTTTGACTTTGTTAAGTTCTAGAGATATAAGGTGCTCAAAACAGCCATTTTAAATTTAGAACGGTAGAATATTGAATATGCGAGTAATTTTATTACATGGCAAGGTGTTATCATAGGAAGATGCTTAAGAATGTTTACTGCATATCAATAAAAATAAGATTAAATAGATCTAGCGTCAGATATTTGGTCAAAAGAAAAATAAAAGAACATTTCAAGTCACATTAGAAAAATTCGAGAGAGAGCTAAAGGGTTACTTCTTTGATTCTTGATAAAACAGAGCAAAACAATCTTGATGTAACTCAGAGTTTATTTGAATCGATAAGGTGTTGCTTATTCAATACATGTCTGCTTTGCTACTTTTCAATTGAATTGTATCATATCTGCAGAGTTTCAATCTATCTGCTATAAGTACTGTCTGTGGTGGCATATATTATGAAAAATGCTTTCTGGCCTTTTTTTTCAAATAATGAACTTGATTTGCATTCAATTTTTTTTTTTGATTCGCAGCGAAATTTTTTTAATTAGACTCAACTAATTGAGCCCGTATTTCAATTGTAGAGAAAATCATTAATCTTTTTGATGCTGGATGCCGCCATTCGAAGCAATATGTCTTAAATACGTAATTTGGACCCCCTTACCAACTTCAAAATTTCGCAGTTTGTTTACAAGCTTTCAGTCTACTACTGCAATTGCATTCTATTCACTAATTCTTATGGACCGATTTTCGACAAGAATATCTTCGAAAGACTAATAGTAGAGAGAGACAAAATCATATGCGAGTTTAGGACTTTCTAAGACTTTGCTATCTAACAGCAAATATCATCGCCAATTAAGTTATTTCATCTTCACTGGTTTCGCAAGTAGTGAAAGAAATGCCATCATCATGAATTCATCTTTCATTTAATTCACATCTTCCTTCAGTAATGCGTCTAAAGTTCAATAAGATTCAATTCGCGCATTGAATGGTGAATGAGTTTGTGCATTGCATTGAGTTTGCTTAATAAAACGGAATAAATCATCCAGCTCATCTATGAGCTTAATTAAGTTTTAAACTAATTTTGCAAGATACCTATGAGACAGCAATCCCTTTTATTGATCTCAATTTTGGCAGCATGCTGCTTCTTAGCCTCTGCCCAAAACCAGAGTAACGAAAATGCACATTCATCGATAACTAACCCCTATCATCTCCAGGCAACAGCACCAACTCCTCGAAGTTCACTGTTATCCTCCCACCACCAAACAACTTCACCTCAAACGTCACTGATAACTCTACTCTTGAAGAAATCTACGTAAAAATCTACTTTTCAAGCCTACTCTAAAATTTCATTGCTTTCATTTTCAAGTACTGGGGTAACTGGACTCTCTCTCGAACCAGAGTTAGAAATAATGAGACCTCTCAGAATAAATTCTCTCCTGAGAAAGACAACTACTACACCACCATCCTCATGACTACAACAGGAATCATCATGATTGTCTTAGCCTCCATCTTTTGGTTCGCATTCTTGACTTTCCTCGTTGGAAGATTTGGCATGGGCTGGTTCGGTGGACACAAAGAAAAAAAGAGAAAGCTCACCAGAGCCTATAAGTACACTCCTCTCGTCGCCTTCGGCATCGGTGCTGCACTCTTCCTTGGCGGTGTTATCACCTACATGGTGGGTACATTCAAAACCAAGTAAGCTTTAGTCTCGTTAGACAGCTCGATTAATAATTCTCTTAGTACTGGCATCCAAGAGACAGCTGCATCATTGGAAAATAACGGACTGCAATATCACTATGTCACTACCAGAATCCTGAATAACCTTACTACTCTGAATGTAAATTCCGCTCTTTTAACTAGGTTCATTCATGTATTTAGAGAAATATGGCTTACTACACAAACGGCACAAACACTTCCTACTTCGGAAATAACCCTACAGGTGCTGCTTTCGTCCTGAACGAATCCTGGGCTATCCAAAGTAAGACATTGGCTGCGATTTATGGAATTAACACATTTTCCCCCTTAAGACTCAAGCCAGCTATTTGCTGATACTTTGAGATCAAGACAGAGTGCTCCAAAGACTTTCGTTTGGCTCTTCCTGTTCTCTGGGTTGATAGTTATTGCTATCGGAGCTGTTTCATTTGTTAGAAAAACTCCTACGATTGTTATGATCCTCGGTATCTACATATTCTCGTTTGTTGGTGCTGGTTGGCTGTTGGCTGCTTATTCGTATCAACAGCAGCTGTACATTGGAGATATTTGCAATCAAGTTCAAGCAAGTGTCGTGGATAACAATCCTCCAGCTCTTGGCACAGGTATTTCCTACTACATCAACTGCTTCTCAAGCGTAAAAAAAAACAAAAACAACCTTATTGTTCGTAACCATATATCTTTTACCATAGGATTCACAAATCGTCATTGGATCTCTAAAATACGCTCTCCTAAACGGACTTTATGATTCTATTAACGCTTGGAAAGGCCAAGCATTGGTAATAAAAAAACTCCTATTATTATCGGTCAACATTTGATATTAATGTATTTCCATACAGAATGTCAGTGGATCCAATGCGACTGAGATAAGAGACGTACAGAATACGGACGACATAGCGCGCCTGGTTACTCAAGGTAAGATTGTCAATCCTAAACCACAACTAACAGCTGAAAATTTGCAAAGCTCCATACAGCGGCAACGAATGGCTCACAGGTTTCTACAGCAAGATCATCTACCCAGTATATTGGACGTTGAGCGTAAGATAAATCTTTGCTATCAGCAAACTTAATTGGGTCTTAATAGAACACTATTGATCTCTCTGTCAATGAATGCAAATACTTTAAACAGTGGGCGTTGGACACTCAATACGGACTCTGTGCCTCACGTCAATCTCCAAATCACGTAGCATATACTGGTAACAGCTACGTCTTATTTAAGCACATTGATCTAATGATATTCTGGGTAGGGTTGATTATTCTTTCAGTTTCCTTCCTTTTGATGGCGTACGGACTGATTGCCTTCAAGAATGTCTTCGAGAGAATGAGAGAAGTTAAAGAAACAATGATCTCGAGAACAGATCTCAACGAAATTTAAGAGTCTACATAATACTTATAAGGCTTTTAAGAAAAATCTATGGAATTATACGCCTTATATCTTTCGAAAGGTTACTATCTGTCGTCGCTTCAATAACAACATTCCTGAGCGTTGATCGTCTTTGTAACCTTAAAAGGGAAAAAAAAACTGCATTCTCATACTATCTACAATACATTTTCATCTTCGAATCGCATTATAGGCTAGCTATCGTGAATTGGAAATTGATGTTAGCAAAGGTGCATGTTGCTTAAAACAAGTTCAATTACAACGGTTATATTACAAAGTCAATCACATAAGAAAAAATGTTCTCAGCTTGAACTTATCATCTAGTTCTGCGTGTTTTTTAGAATTTGCTTTTGGTAAATTTGTCCCAGGTACTCCGCCAGCCTGAAGGTAGCCTTTATGTTTTTCAGTTGAACTCGATGTGGCTCATTCCCTTCAGTGTCCTGTAATCTCATATCTGTCATCTCTAGCAAAAACAAATAATTGAGACTCAGATACAACATTTGGACTCTTACTTGCTAACATGAGACTCGTTTTAATGTATTTAAAAGCTAGCAAATGAAAAAGATCTCAATCATTCAATTTAGCAATTCACATTTACCTCCATACTTAAGTCCATAGTGAAGAGGAGTCTCTTTTTGGTTATTTTGCGAGTTGAAATCAAGCAACTTCTTGTCCTTGATATATTCAATTACCTAGATTGGACAATGATAAGAGCTGATTTAATTGTATTACATCAATGTTTCCTCCTTTTGCAGCATAATGCAAGCAAGTGTTTCCATTTGCATCTTTGGAGAGAATTGCAGCTTTGTTTTTATTTCTGAGGAATTCAAGCGTCTGGTGGTTTCCTTTGTAGCAAACGTCGAAGATTGGATTATATCGCTGAAAGAAATTGGAAGACTCTTTGAAAATTGCTGGATTAAGTTTATCAATGTATGCAAGGGTGATGAAGTTGCCAGAGCGAAAGCTTATCTGAGCAACTTCTTCCAGCTCTGGTTGTTTATAGCCGCTTAGATACTGTGGATTTGGCATGTGAATTTTAATACTGATCAATTCAATTTATTGATTTCCAAGTTATTTTGATAAGGATGAAAAAAGACAAGTAATTTTTTGTTAAGTGATAGATCTCTACATCGAAATGAAGAGGCTTTGAGAAAAAGTGTTGAATAAACAGTTATTGCAAATTCTAGGTGTGGAGCATGAAGTTTGGCCATTGATCAGGCAGGTTGGATGAGTTATCTTTTTCAATGAATGGCCAATTTGGAAACAAAAAAAACTCAAAGAGATTGCAGGCATTTTTTGAAAACCCGAACAGTCGGAGTCTATGAAGAACAAGGCTCTGCTGAGGGAATAATTTTCAATCGCTGCGACTACTACTAATGTAATATGATGTATTATAGTTTTTGAAGCCATTTTTGATGACTAATAATCTTTACTGAATAACTTTTGACGAGAATCGAACCGCTATTTTAGCACAAAAAAGACCAGGAAAAACATTATTTCATCTAACAAGGGAGATTAGAATAAGAAATAACTAATCTAAAAGTTTCTCTGCATCACAGTTTTCAACATGTTAGTTAGAGTTCCATTTATGAAACTGAGAAATGAAATTACCGGTACTGCAGCTAAATTGGATCTCATTGCAGGATTCTGGTAAACAAGACGATGATATAGTATCAAGTCATTATAATTAATTTGATTATCCCCATGAAAAGTTTTAAATTTCAAACCGCACGACTAATCTACATCACTCTAATCTTCAAGCAATTTTTTTTCGTACACGCCTTCCTCCAGATAATAAATCTGAGGTATCAAATCTTATTTTCTCAATGCATGTCGGGGAAAGTCGTTTACTCATCACCGTATACCACCACATATTGCTTGAATCTTGGTTGTAAGCACAAAACATGATTGATTAAGAGCAATAGTGAAAGTATATACACGAAAACTACCTCCTCGAGATGTGAAGGGCACTCAAATACTACTACTAAAATACTAATTTATATTTAAAGTAAGTTAAATAACTCCAAAATGAGACAGAAATAACCCCCAAATTTTAAAATTTTATCAATACAGAAGGAACACAAATGCATGCTGTAAAACGATTTTACCCTCTTTTCTATAACGCTTCTGTTCTCACAGATTTCGAAGGAAATAAATGGCGAAGAAGTGCACCACATCAAACGTAGTAGTATTGATGATGTAATAAAAAAATTTTGTCAGCAAGCTTACGAAAATTGACGATTTTAGAATGATCTAATTGAAGCTAGCAGCATCGACGTCGAGGCGACCATCAAAGCTATTTATAAAGTAAATGATAGCTTTACTTCTCTGATTGCGCATAGAAATACGATCTGAATTACAGTACCGAGCCTTCAGACCTAAATCCAATCGGTTTCACAAATATTCAGGCCCAAACTGCGGTGCCCCATTTAAATCTTCAGACTAATAAGGAAATGGATCAGGTCCCAAGAGTTCAATCCCATTCTACCCCAAAGACAGAGAAAGCGCGATATAGAAGTCAAAATACGACTCCCAAAGCAGACGGTTCAGCCCACTTAAACTACCCTTATACTGACAACTTTCATCGAAGAGTTCAATCTCACCAAGTGCACCCTATAGTAATGATAAAACTCAACAAAGTAACTTAAACTTTGAAATAGCCAAACTCACGTGAGATGAATTCAAATGGGTATCTGGACTACAAGCAAAATCAACTAAGCTTTGAATCAATGGCCTATGAATCCATAAACAAACCAAGAATTCCTGAATTGCTAGGATCAAATGTCCCTGAAAATTTCAAACAGCACGTAAAAGAACAGAGGAATCAGTTTTGCAATAATATTTGGAATATAGCAGCATTACAACCGTACCCCAGAGAGATCGCAAGTTCTTTTTGTTGATAGTACTGGAGTCGAAGTAATTTTTCTCTGTTGATAGAGCTAATAGATGTGTAGAAGGAAGTTCATGTTACTTCGAAGGTTGTCAGCAACCTGCACGACCCTCTCAGTCCAAATACCTTGGCAAGACGAGTTAAATATACCATTGAGATTCCGAATCCGTTTGACTCAGACTTCGCTCAAAATTTCCTCACACCTCAAAAATCCCAATCCAAGCGCGATAGGTCTCACAGTCCAATAGACGAGCTGAAAGAAAGGATTCAAACGGAAAATGTAATCAATTTTGTGAAAGAGAGGAATAATCTCTTTTAGCTGCAAATAAACAAGATTATAATCGAAACAATCGAGCCCGCGCCAGATTTCGATGAAAGTGCTAGAACTGAGAGCGATTTTGGTAGCCATTTTGCAAAAAAGACCTATTCCTATCCTACAGTTTCAACGATTCCTGCAGTCGAACACCATAGAACGAACAAATTTTCTAACGACAGAGTATGTGTCTAACTTGTATAAATTATCAATTTCTTTTGCAATAATAGCCGATCCAAACAACTCATCAAGATCAGTACAGAGGACCTCAAAATATTCCAACTCAATACTCTGGTCCTCATAGTCCGAACGTAATAATTGCTTTTTTCGCAGCCCGATTAAGAGACATTTCATATATTATATATGATCAGCTCAATACGAGAGGCGCATTTGCAGCTAATACTCAGCAGAATCTGAAAAATCCGCATTTGCATTTTGATTATTCGAAAACTGAGCCTCCAAGTATCGCCACGGGAGGTGTGAGAGATGGGTCGGAAGATATGAATGCTGATGTTCACTCGATCATGAATAAATATATACAAGTTAAGCAAGAATATGCAGACTCCGAAGGGCGACTTTCCAGAAAATCGTGGACTCCTCAGAAAAATATGGTTTCAGAAAAAGCTGAAGTTATCGAAAAACCGCCATCGACGAAGAAGAATAATAATACAAAGACAGCCAAGTTAGAAGTTCAAACGATAAAACCGAATAGCAACAATAGGACAGAACGTAATGATTTTCTGAAACTTTAAAGTGACAAACATTTCAAAGCTCCCAGAGAAACAGATAGAAATCAAGCGACAACTGTTACTACTTCCAAGCCTGAAACATTAACTCGAACATATGGCCCAACGCCTTGCTTAGTTTGTATTGAAAGACACAATTATCGATACGAAAATCACACAAAAGATCCTTACCGAAAGGAATTCGATAATAAAGCGGTTGTACCTCAAGAGCCCATTGAAACAATCGTCAATCAGGTATATAAATTAGGAGTTATCATTCTACAACTATCATAATCGCAGATGAAACAAGAGCCCCTAAAGCATCAAGAGAACGGCCATAGAATGAAGAACGAACTGAAAATCGAAGATGAACCCAGCACAAAAACGAATAAATTAAAAGCGCCTGCACCGAAAGGAGAAAAACCAAAAGGGTTCCAACCTATTAAAATTTTAATTGCATTTCTATTCCTACTGCTCTTAGGACTGTTAGGTGTGGTGATTGTAGCTAACCCTATAGATTAGTCAGCTATCTCTTGAAATAACTAAAACTTCTTCCAGTTGACTATATACATATCCTTCTTCTTTTTATTTCTAAATCACCAAATCAATTCTCTCTCTTACAGCATGGAACTCGAAAAAAAGGAGTTTCTCACTCTTTCCGCTTAAACCATAAAGCATTAATTTAATATTTTCCCATAAGATTAGATAAGGAGGTCTTTTCATTTCATAATTTCTATGAAATCCATTATCTCTTAAAATATAATGTATGCATGACAAGAATAATAATACTCATTGGGTCAAAAAGACGAGAATACGCAAATTTTCCTCCTTTCTATTTCTCATAAAGTTCAGGCATTCCTCAAATTACATAGTAGTTTTCTTCCCCATTTCAATCAGTGCGTTTGTTCCGATTTGTTTAAAGTCTGATGGATAGAACACAACTTTTGGATTTGGACTCTTGCTCACATTGTTAATGGATTCAAGGTAACGAATTTGCATTGCCGCAGGCGTATTCAGAATATCTGAAGCAGTTCTCATGAGTTTCGCTGCGACGACGTCAGCTTGCGCGGAGATAACTTTACTCTCTGCAATTCTCCTGGCCGTAGCTGCCGACGATAAAGTCTTCTGCATCTCAGGGTTGAAAATGAGATCTTGCATGAGAACTCGCTTCACGTTAACTCCCCAATTGGCGGCCGCTGGAGCAATGAGCTTGACTAATTCTTCAGCGAGAAGGTCTCTTTCTTCAAGAGCTTCTTGCAAGGTTACTGTACCGAAAACATCTCGAAGACTCGTGTGAGCTATTTCCATGATTGAATGTTCGAGCTCTTTCACGGAGAAGAGGCTTCTGTAAGTATTTTCAATTTGATAGTAGACGACAGCGTCGATAATAACATTTAAATTGTCTTTTGTCATAACGGTTTGCATTCGTACTGGTAGCACAGTCTCACGCTTATCTACAAAGGTAATATCTTCTGTGCAGGGATTCACATAGTAGAGGCCAGGGCGGTAGAGCTTGCTGAAGCGTCCGAATTCTTGAACCACACCCACGAACCCTTGTTGCACTCTCTTGTAAGGGGTGGGACAGCAGCAAGGGCAGATCCAAGTGTTGAAGAACCCACAAATGAGTCCGCAAGTCCTTTGAGCAGCTTCGAAATATGCGCTATTTTCATCTGAGTAGACGCTCTTTGGGTTGGGCATGGGGTTGTCGCTCATCAATGAACTCATTTCTTCTGCCATGGGGCCAGACATTTTCTGAGGGCGTTCAAATCTCGAATAATAAATCTAATTAAGCTCCGGAATACAGCATGAGTAATTATTTTTCTCATCAGAGCGTAAGAGGTAAATTTTTATTTTCCTTATGAAGTAAAAACTCATCTGATCTCCATTGAATCTCTAAACGAAATTCATGAATCGAAGGAAAATCCGAGCTCAACGGACTAAGCATCGTTTGGCTCATAGTGCTTGAATTGATTTCTAATAAAATTCAAAAACCTTGGTTTTCATTGTGAAGAAACCAAATTACAAGAGGGAGTTTCACGAATAAGATAGTTCTTTATATCAGAAAATCTATCTCGAATATTGACTGTTGGGCGAGCCATCAATTATGAGATACAACGAATTGGAACTTAAGGTTTTAAAATAGAGAATTTTTAAACTTATCTTTCTGTTGAAAGCATACAGAAATGTTGAATACATCCTTGAAATTATTTATTCAACTCATCGTCTACCAAGATGAAATCGACTAACTTTACAAGCTAACCTTTCTATATCGTGCTTCGAATAGAGTAGATGTTTAACACGTTTTGCATGCTATTGAAAATACATCAGCATCAATACCTTTCTCGCTTTCCAAAAACTCGTTCAGCTATCAAGGATGGATAGTGTTTTTGCTCAGTGATTCTTGATAGTTTTGTTTATTAATATTCTAATGACCAAAACATAAACATTAAAATACTGTGAATAAAAGCTTCTTCAGTTCTATAGTTTTCGAAAAGCAGATTATCCAGTTTAAATGTGCTTCTATTCAAAGGATAATACTCAAATAATTAAATCTCAATTTTCTCGTTAAAAGCACTCCTTCCATAGAAAAAACAAAAATTATTATGGAGTTTTCTAACAAAGAACCATCCAAATTGGTCTATCCATTACGTCCTCGGCCTCTCGAGAGCCGTCGCTACGCTACAGTTCCTCTAGTTTCGAACCACTACCTAGTTCGATTTGAGCCTTCACACAAAATCTTTATCTATTCCGTCGATTTAGATCAAAAATCGGGTCTGACGTACGTTCGCTGAAGCAGCACATTTTCAATTCGCCTGACGTGCTCTCAACCCTCACAGCCGAGATAGGCTTCTACATTCTCACTGGCTCTACTGTCTTTGGAGCGAAAGTTCCTTCCTTCGAGGAAAGCATCACGTTCCCCACTACCTACAACGGCAGATCGTATACCATCAAAATCACCCTACGCCGCTCATTCTCGATCTCAGACATCTACCACGAAGATAAGAAAGCCTCTGCTCCAGCATTCAAGTTCTTCAACATCCTCGTCAAACATGTTCTTCGCTCGATGAAACTACTCGAGTTCGGGAGGTCCTCTAAATACTTCAACTTGGAAAAATCTGCTGCAATTCCAGACACAAACCTTCGAATTTTCCATGGATACCTTACCAGCTTCAACCACTACGAATCCGGTTTCTTCCTCAAGATCGATGTCTCTCATAAAATCATCCGAACGGAAACCGTTCTCAACTACATCGACGAGATCTACAGCAACACCCAAAACCTCTCAAAGGAAGACAAACGCAGACGAGTGAAAGACTGCTTGGTTGGAAAAACTGTCCTGGCTATGTATGGCAACTACCGTTACTGGCGAATAGACGACATTATCTTCGATATAGACTGCGATCATTTCCAATTTGACGACGAGAAGGAACTGCATGCGAAGGCTCCTGACCAACCTCCGAGAAAGCTCACGATTTCGCAGTACTACAAGGACCGTTACAACATGAGAGTAACGAAACCGCGCCAGCCTTTGATCGTACATCATCAATCTCGTACTGGTAAAGTGTTCTATATCTTACCTGAGTTTTGTGTGATGACTGGCATTCCCGAAGACATTACCGAAACAACTCGAAAGAAAGTCACCGACCTGTGCATCAAGCAGCCTCATCAGCGCATGAGTGAGATACAGACCCTCGTTGAAACGATGCTAAGCCCGCCGGTTAAGCAGGAATACCAGGGCAATGAACCTACTACTACCCAGCCTCAAGGGAGTAGTCTAGCCGTGATCAAGGAGCTCGGAATTGAGTTTCAAGGAGATCCCGTCTTCTTTGAGGGCAAGCAGCTGCCTGCTCCAAAGCTTCTTGTTGGGAACAAGCAGGCAATAGAGCAACGGTCTGGAAACTTCCAGATGAAGCAGCCCATTTACGACCCTGGAGATGAAATCTCATGGGCGATCCTCTGCACGTCGGACTTCCGAACCAACAGATTACTCGAGCAATTCCAGAGCTGGGCAAGAGCATTCGGGATCAAAATGACAGAGCCACATGTTTTCGACTATGGCAGGAAGGAAGACCCGAAGAAAGCGATCATTGAGATCGATTACATTCTAGAAAACAAGATTCCTGGTTTCTTCGATATTGTTATCATTGTCCTTCCTAACAATATGAAGTCCTACTACAAGATCATCAAACAAAAGTGCTATTTGAACCTCGGGATTCTTTCCCAAGTAGTGCTTCATAACACTCTTGAAAAGAAAGGATTCTACCAAATCTGCTCAAAAGTACTCCAGCAGATTGTGTCGAAAGTCGGGTCGAAGCTTTGGGTGGCACAGAATCCAAAGGGACTCAACGAGAACACCATGCTCATTGGAATCGATACCTCTTCAGATAAAATCGACAAAAACAAGACTGTAATCGCCTTTTGCGCTTCGATGGACAAAACGTTCTCGAGATATTACAGCAGAGTCGTCTACCAGAGGAAATCGGATGAAGTTATCATCTGCATGAAACAGCTTATTAAGGATGCGGTTGCCGCATACCAGAAAACTAATGGGAATTATCCGGAACACTTTATCTACTTCAGAGACGGTGTGCTTGAGAGCGTTGAGAAGGAAATTCAGACCAAGGAAGTTAAGGATATCATGCAAGGATATGCCGAACAGACCGGAGAGCAGAGCCCAGCGCCAAAGCTCACGATCGTTTTGATCGATAAGCGAATCACTCAGAAGTTCTTCTCTGTGGATGAGAAGCGCCAGTTAGAGAATCCTGTACCTGGGACGCTTATAGATAACACGATCACGTCGAAATTCTACGATTTCTATCTTATTGCTCAAAACGTGACGCGAGGCACAGCGACGCCTACGCATTATAAAGTTATTTACGACAATTCAGAAATGCCAGCTGAGATACTGCAAGAGCTGGTTTATGCGCAGTGCTTTGCGTATATGAATTGGAATGGCGCGATTAGAATCCCTGCGCCTTGTCAATATGCTCATAAGCTTTCGTCATTCGTAAGCCAGCATATTAATGATGAGCCTGTGAAGCCATTAAGAAACTATTTTTATTATCTGTAAAGAGACTATTATCATATAAATTCAATGTGCTGACCCTCTTTTACTCAGAAGAATAAATAAAAGCGGGAATAATATTATATATAAGAGTTATGTGCGAATCGTTGTGTTTAGAGTTAAGTACTACTAATTTACATCAAGCAGAAGCTGCATTTTTTTATTGTTTGATGCTAGAATTCGTGGGAACAGTAGGTTCTCATTGATTGGATACCACTAAAACCGAATAAATTAAGAAAATTGGAGTTAAGGATGGAGATAACTGTCTGAGGGGAAAGAACAATTATCATCACAAAATAGTATCAATACCATTGAAAGAAAGCTTGCATCGGCATTGCTAAATGATCTTTCAATAAAAATAAATAAAAAAAAAAGCCTTTGTCAAAGAATTCCATGCGAATCACAGTGTTTAATTATTTATCAAATAAAACGTGCATTTCGATTATGTACTCACGAAAAAATAGGATATACCTACAACCCTAAATTAATTCCACACCAAAAAAAAAAATTATATCATACACAAAATACATTAGAAACAAATGGGAGGAAGTGAATCAAGACCTGGAGAAACCTTGTTTGATCCTACATTGAAAATCACCGTCAGCAACCCAGACGTTGCTGCCAATTATCAATTTTTGACCAAAACCCATGATCTCCGTTATGGCGATGTGAAAATCCTTCAAGATCAACGCGACGGTTCTCTGTTGATCTGCAAAGAGACTACTGTCAACACCAAGGAGGCCTATGACAAGGAAGTCCGCTTCCTTAGCCAGAAGATTGCTGTCTCTCATCCAAATATAGTGCGCGTTGAAGGATACAGCACGAGAGACAAGCAAAACTTCTGCGCTTCCTTCTGGAAAATCAGTATCTTCATTGAATATATCGAACGCGACCTCTCTCAAGAGATTGAATCTAGAGTGGAGGAAAAACTTCCTTACTCAGAGACCGATTTGCTCAATCTCGCTGAGAACACCATCTCAGCACTGATGTTCTCCGAGTCACACAAGCAAGCCCATGGTGACGTCAGACCTCTCAACATCCTGGTCACTCCTGACTACATTTACAAACTCTCTGACCCTTCACTTAACGTTCAGCACCCGAACGCTATTGTCCAAACTGTTATGGGAAGCGCTCAGTGCTTACTGTCTCCAGAATTGCTCCAAGCTGCCGCAAAGAAGGAGATGCATCCCAAAGTGGATTTACACAAATCCGACGTCTATTCCCTGGGATTGTGCCTTCTTGCTGCCGCCACTCTCGAAAAATCCGAAGATCTCTTTGATTACGACGACTTGAAGCTCAATCGTGAACTGCTTAAAGAAAGAATCGATCTCCTTCGAGACCGATATTCTGAATTCACTGCTGGTTTAATCACTTCGATGCTCGAAGAAGATCCAGCTGCTCGCCCAAGTTTACGCGACTTGCATGGTAAACTTCTTCCTTACCTAGACGCCATTCGCACTGGTCAAGACCTTCCGTTTGTGAAAGATATGAGAGGTTCAGTCAGAATGGAGAAAGACAGACTGTCTCTCAGAAACGAAATCCCTGTGATTCTCGAGGACCTTCCAACTTTCGACATCTCGAAATATTCTTACAAGGACAGAATCAGTCCATTTATTGAGCATTTCATCATCGACGAGTCGAATAAATTTTACGCTTACAACCTCTATCCACATACTGCCTCTCCCACTAAGGGCGTGAGCTTTGCTCAGTCAATGTACGTGAGAAGTCCGATAAAAGAGCGCGCTGAATTTGCTGAAGCACTCCTCGCTCAGGAGAGATCTAGTCATCATAACACCGCAGGAGAGGTCAGACCTGAGGGAGGCGATGTTGATGGTGCTAAAGCCGAATAAGGCCCAGATAGATAGCTGCATTTATGCGTTCCTTTATATTGATGTGATTAGAGAGAGAGAATAGAAAAAAGACTGCTCTGAGCTCTAGCTTTAGATTCTCAAGTGAATATTGGAATGTAATAATGTAGCTTTGCCTCTAGACATAGAAATAGAAATAGAGGATTCGAGTAACAAAAAATACTAATTACCCAAATACGATTTAAGGTGTTTACGAACTCACAACAACAAATAAAATTGCATTTTTGAGAATATTATAATATGTAAAACCTCAGTCGGAGGCTTTTGAAAATACTAAAATATAATTTTGTGTACATTACCTTCGAATGAATAATTTGATCAAATCCAAAGAAAACATTTTCGAAAACAAAAAAACTCCAAAAAATTAGAATTTTTTCAAAAAAAATGATTTTATCTTGAAAATCACACCCAATTGTTTTTGAAAGTCCAATCAATCGCCGTTTTGTCAGTGCCGCTTCTTTTTAAATAGGCTATTTTGTCTGTTTTTGGACCCAACTGCACTTTGAAAGCCGTGTCCTCAAGCTTGTAGCGCTTACTCATACGCATGTTTTCCATCTTTTTGAAATTGATTTCGAGATCCCATGTTTTATCTGATGAGTCATTCTGCATGTAGATCCAGAGGTGGTTTCCTTCCCACCCAGATGCGAAATAGCATTCTTTGCCTTGTAAATACTTATCTCCCATATCTCTCGCGATATCAAGATAGAATTTCTCGAGGAATCGACTATTCTTCTCTTTGTTGAGATGATAGTCCAAAAACACCTCTTGGTCGGAATAAGTCGTGATGACAAAATCACTCTCATCTTTGTTTTTCCAAGGCGTTTTGACTCTCATAACGTACTTTCCTGGTTGAAGTTCAATCACTTTTTTCTGATCTATGTGCATAGATTTTCCTTTGAATGATGGACTGTGATCACCAATAGCTAAAGATTATGGTAAGAAGAGTGATCAAATGTATTGTAAGTTACCAATTGTTTTCAGAGAACCACCGATTTCCTGAGCCAATAATATTTGAACGTCTGAGTATTGATAGTCCTTCTCTTCAGAAATCTTAACCGACTCTTGATTCACCACGATGTAAATTTTAGTCGGTGCCATGACATTTAAAGTAATATATTCAGCGTGATTTTTGCAAGAACGAACGCTGATGTAGTTCTTTTGCCATGACTCGTTATAGAATGCAACTGATAACACATCGAAGAAATGTGAGAGGTCCTCCATTTTTATTACAAATGCGTTTTCTTGAGGAAGCGGAACAAAATATTTCTGAGTAGGGTTTTCTGTGATTTTCCTTCCTTTGAACGTTCCGCTTGGCGCTCTCAGCTTCACTAAGCGATTTCCTTGCTCCTCATAGACATCAATAATATAATGTCCATCTTGAATTTTGTAGCTATCCTTAACTCCTTTCTTTTCGCTTAATGCACTAACCGCGGCTACGAAATTCTGTTTGATGAAACTCTGTAGAAGATCATAAATTTTTTCCGTCTTATATTTCTTCAGCTCGTAATTCGTGCAAGGAACTCCAAGAATGTCCTCAAATACGTCGTCCAACAGCCCGTCTTGAGTGTTTTTATAGCATCCATAGAATTTAGCCGCTAACTTTTCCATCACTGTTGGCCAGAGTTCTTTATGTTTATTTCTTAGAAAGAGCGGCTCGTCTTTGTCGTTGCAAGGGAAAAGGTCATCAGAGTAAACTTCAGCGGCCAGACCCATCACATGGTATTTGCAAGCGTAGACACCATGCTTGTTCGCGTCTCTGTTTATAATCGATTGGATTAGCCTTTGTGGGAACTCGCTCAACACCTGCAAAGCGAGTCCGAAGGAAGAGTCAGACACTGAGCCGAATTCAACGTCCTCAGGAGCTAAGCGCTCGTAAAGTTTGAAGTTTGCAGCCTCTTTATGATA
>ENA-UOTZ01000712-UOTZ01000712.1-compost-metagenome-genome-assembly--contig:-NODE-712-length-27109-cov-4.616381_pt1 | contig 27109 bp, 15 predicted proteins | sample MGYA00238144_ERZ746983 | MGnify/ENA primary metagenome ERZ746983 (study PRJEB28759, sample SAMN06268863) | compost metagenome | isolation source: single cell | place: USA: California, Emeryville, Joint... | reverse complement strand
ACGGATACATGTATTATTCGTAAACAAAAATTTATACGAAAATGAGTGTATGATGATGCCTCTTCCTCAGGCTAAACAAAGTTTGACAAACTTTATGAAAAGATTGAGAAAAAAAATGAGTTAAAACAATAAGATATTAATTAAAGAGTAGGCTTATTGTGCCGTCAGAATCATTAAAGAAATCAATTAGAATGTAACCAGGAAACTCATTGGAAGGAGTCGACGACGAGAGACGTAACACTTACTTATGTGTGAATATCAAAGTATCTGTGATGGCCGAATAAATACGAAATCAATGTATAAAGTCATTGGTACTAACTAAGAGATTTCACCATTCCTATTTTGCAATGAAAAAATTCATCATACACCCTGAAAATGTATCTTGAAAAACATTGTGCAAGAGATATTATTGAAAAACTCTTCCAGCCAATTCAAAAAGAATATAGTTTCCATGTATTGTGTCCTGTTTGGAGAACAGCAATGGGTTGTGAAAGCGACGTGCTCAAACTATCATTTAGTTTACAACGTGTGTTAGAGAAGACAGAGACTTTTGTTTGTGTTGAAACGACTCAAATCATTTTTCAAGATGATAGTCAGCTCTTTGGAATTAACTTATTCAATCTGCCTGTGAAAAAGGCTACAATAACCCGATTAATCTTATTTTGTATCTTAGGTACAAACCGTAATAAAACTGCTTTTTGTTGAGAATTCGAAAAAAAGTAAATACCTGAAGAGTTCAAACAGTTAGGAAACAAGATGTTGAAGAGAAGTCTAAGATAAAAACATTTCTCACTCTGTAAGCACTTCTTGATATTTCTGTGAGATATTAAGCTGTTGAAACCCCTAAGATATTTACAATGTGGGAAGATCAAACTCCTTGGATTATAAATAGTGTGAGCAACGTTCTAACTCAAGCGGGTAAAAAAAACAGTTAACAATTAACAAAGAAAATTACATTGAGAAAAGTAGATACACAAAACGCAATACATTTATCAAATTAGATTAACACCTCAAAAAGAATTTATTAAATAGATTCATAGGTTGGAATCCTTCCTATAACATGCTCAAACACTTCAAAAACCGCACCATAGTCCGTCAAGCTCTAAGCTCTCTCTATCCAAAGCTCTTCAGCACAGCTTTCGTTGACAAATATCAAAGTCAAGTCTTCGAAATCGCCAAAGAATCCTTCATCAAGTATGAGGATGAAAAAGAAGAAAGAGAGTTCGCTGCATTCTGTGAGAACCTAAGCAATGCTTATATCAAAGAGCAAGAGCGCAAAGAGCGTTTCACCAAGCGAGATAACGACTTCAAACTGGTTGTTATGGCTTCCAAGACTCCGATTAGAGATTCTTTGAAGTTATACACAACCTACAACAAATTCGGCTTCGATGAAGACCTCCTTGCAGATTCTTTCGGCAACCTCGCTGTTGCATTCCTTCTCCGAGGCAGAGTCCAGCCTGGAAGCCACGACATTTCTGTAATTCTTAACTTATCCATATTTGAATTTTGAACAACATTTCCTTTCATAGTATGAAGAGTTGTACGAAAACTGGAGGTTCAAGGACATGATCAAAGACTTGAAGTACGCATTCCAGCAAGGAGTCCAAATCAACGAAAAGAATCTTGCCAAGATCTTCATCAGTCTTAAGCATCTCGCTTATAGAGACACTGAACTTTCTAAAATGCTGATTGAAAGAGTACGTATCACCACAGATTGAATCTTTTGAAACCTTATCATTGGTTAGACACAACACTTGTTGAACGGAACCTTGAAGCAAGAATTCCATGTCGACCCTGCTGATCCACTCCAATCCTACCAATTTGGAAAGAAATCATACTACCAAACTGTCCCAAGTGCTGAGGAAGTTCTCCAGAGCACCAAGTTCAGGAAATTTGCCGATAGAATCATGAGAACCTCCCAGCAGCTTGAAGAGAAGGACCCACAGGAGCCTGCTGTGAAGGACGATATTAATGAATTGAATGAGGTTTTGGATAACTTAACCAAAGCTATTGAAGAGAAGAAACTGCTCGAGAAGGAGCTTACAGGATCGATCCTTGCTATCAAAGATCAGTTCAAGAAACTCTCGACTGCTCAGAAACATGATTTTATCATTCTGAACCCTCGATTGATGAAGGATCTTTATGAAGTCGAAGAGCTGCTCATTGAATCTGGATTGCTGTCTTTGGAAGATTTAGTTCCCAGAGAAACTGAGCAAAAACCTGAAGAGAAGATTCAGAATGCCTCAAAGACTCTTCGAGACCTCCTCATTGAAAGAATCCCACAGTTCTTTGATCCTCAAATTGAAAGTCTTGAGGATGCTTACCAAAAGTACTCGGAGAAGCACAAAAAACCAAAGGATGAGTTGCACTGGGATAATGCTTTGGTGAAGGAAGTTGATTTCTCTTCGCTGGGTATCGCTCTCGGAGCTCTTGCAGAGACCCTCCACAAAAATGAGATCTGGGCTCCTCAAGAACAGCTCAGCAGCGATGCATGGAAAAGCTTGCTCCCTGAACTCTGGACACATGACAGAAAGAACAGTAATTTTCTCCCGAGCAGGACCCCATCATTAACAATCTTACATCATATATAGATAAAATTAGACAAGCTGACTTAAGAGTGACCTCGATTTACACTGACACCTATCAACAAACCTACGGCCTCTTGGTTTCACTCCTCCAAACTATTGAAGAGGTTCCAATTACCTAATTTCGTAGCCTGGTCTCATTTTTTTCTATTTTAAATCTTAGAATTTGTTCGTTATCAGTCCAAAGCAGCTACCAATATTCCTCATCCACTTGTCGAACGTCTCAGCTGTCCTTGGCCACAGAGAATTCTTCCAGACCTTTGTCACAAGACTGAATCAACAAAGAGCCAGCCTCAATCAAATCGATTCCGAGTCTTTGTATATTCTGCTCAACGTATTGAATGTCGCACCAGCTGGCAGTTTCCCTGAACTCGCGAAAATTACAGCACAACAACTTTCTGAATATGTTCTTAGAAACGGCAAGACTCTCAATAACGAGCAATTGATCCGAGCTGTTCAATTCTTCTGTGTTCACGATCTCGTAGAAACACATAAAAAAGCTACCAAGACTGCCTTAAAACACCTCGAGCATTTCGAATTCGGCAACTTGAAGTTCGATCTCGACCTCAATCTTTATGCGGTGTTCCAAGATGTCTCTCTTTACTTGAAATTCGTCAACAAAGATCAAGACCTAACCCTATCTCCAATCATTGACAAGGTTCTCGCAGCAAATCCATCGCTCGGAGAGAACCCATACTCAACTCGAGGCTTCGTTGATCCACTGAAAGAATTATTGAGACTCTCATTAGAAAGACTTGTTCCAAATCAAGGCACCGTCTTCCCAGCCAACTACGATTTGGTTCCTACTCATATCAGAGGAGATTTATTCTTCGGAACTGATACTCAGCAAAACAAAATTCTTCTATTCATCAAAGGTCATGATTCGTCAAACCTTTACTTAGAAGGTTCATCATTATTTGATTTCAGAAAGAAGATTGTCCAAAAACTCGACCCATTGGTTCGATTCAAGTCAGTCAACTATTTGGACGTCTTTGATGTTGACTTCAAGCAAGGAATCGTACAATACAATGAAAAATCTCCTGTCTTCGAACAGCTCCTCGAGAGTGTAACTCACCGTTCTGACAGCTTTAAATCGCTTCAGAACCTGGCAAACTCCGTACTTGAAATGTCAGCTAAGATCGAAAATGAGATCCAATCGAACCAATTAATCGCTTCAAGTGTCGAAGCTGAAAATTTTAAGAAAAGCGCGAGCTTCCTTGAAGGATTCATCCGCGAACTCCACAGATTCTTTAGCCTTGATAGAAGCGCTTTAGGAGCTCTTGAAAAATCATGCCGCTTGCTTTTCCACGATAAGCTTCGATACCAACTCGCTGTGCTTAACTCTCTTTGGAATCTCGCTCCAGAGCATGTCAAATCAGAGATCAACGGCCATCTCAAGAACACAGATTTCCCATCTCTCCTACACAAGATCAAAGAAGAATACCCTGTCGAGAAAATTGAAACCAAGCAACAACCTTGGATGGGTGTTCGACTCGGTTTGGAACTACCTGGCAAGCGTGACGTTACAGGCAATACTAAAGATCTCGTTCCCGAAATATTAAACCACGAATTCCTTATGGACGCCAACTACCATCAATATCCAACCTGGAAAACTTTCCTGGAATCTACTCTTAATCATCACAACCTCAATTTCGACATCAACGGTGTTAGTCAGCCTCAAAACTTCCATGACGAAAAGAGAGCCCTTGTTGGAATAACTCCTCGACCAGACGGAGCAAGAAACTTTATTAAGCCTTACTCTTTCGCGTTGAACTGGGAATACTATAGCTACGAGTTCCCACAGGATGTCTTGATTGACATCATGACGAGAGAATCTCAAGACTTGCAAGTTCAAAAAGAGCCTGATCAACAAACCAAATACATGATCAATCTCCAAAACTTGAAATTCGAGATCAAGAGCGACCTGAAGCACTCACAAATCGTTGAGAACATCCTTGGGCTTGATCTCATTGAGGGTCTTATTTCTCAACATTTGGGCCTTGGAAATTCATCCGGATTCTCTCAAACTGGCGATTTCGTTGAAAGAACCCCTGAAGATTATTCTCATTTCCTTGAACATCAGTCCAGAATTTGGATCTTCAAGGACAGATATGCTAACTTCATCCTGGAAGAGGCAAATAGAAGAGAGGAAATCAAACAAACCTACCGCGAGCTTAAGAAACTCGATTATCTTGCCTTGAAGGTAAGACAAAATTTCCGATTTCTAGATATCTAATGATTGAATGATAAATATATAGAAATACAAAGAAGGAAAGATCTCAGGAGAAGAGTTTAGAAATTCTAAGAAGGTCATCGAAAATAAACTTAAGGAGAAACTTCGCAAATTCCAATTGGAAGAGAATGACCCTCTAGAGTTATCTAAGTACCGAGGAAAGAATTTCAGAGTTGACTACGATATCCAAAAACTGATCGATCCAAATGCATTTGCTAGCCAATTTGATATCGAGAGCGATCCAGACTTTTATCGCGCAGAGCAAAACCTCAACGCTTGGCTGGATCTGAAACTTAGGAAGGCCGAATCCAACCTTATCAAGCTTGCTATTTTGCACAAACTCCACACAGGAGTCCCATTGAAGCAGCTCGAGAAACAGTACCTCAGCAGCTGGAAAGCAGCCCTAGAAAAATCGGAATTGGTTGATTTAGACGTCGTCCTGCTACCTAAGACGAGAAGTGTCGGCAAGCTCTCCGAACTCAGTCAAAAAGACAAAGAATTTTTCAAACAGCTAGTCAATTTCGATTTTAATCAGTGCCAGAATCTTGCTGTCGCTGATGTTGTCTTCGAACTTTCTCAATTCTTCGATACATTTGTAGTTGACAAGGTAACGCTCTCATTATCTGCTCCGTAATGATGATATCCTTCTTGTTTTTCTCTTAGACTCAATTGGCTGGAAAATTGGAGCAGCTCTCGAGCACCTGGGGATTTAGATCAGAGCTCTTAGCAGGAATAAATCATACTAAAGAGACTCGAATGATCCACGAGCAAGTCAAAGAGTACACTTGGCGAAAAGCTGGTCAATTCAATGAAGAAGATCGCACGAGAATTCACGAGATGTTTAGCGTCTTAAGAGGCAAGAGCCAGGCTGATAGAGTATGGTTCCCAGTTGACAAGCAAAGTCTCGATGAATTCCTTGACAACGCTAACGAATACGACGATAGAAACAAAGCCCTCGAAGAATGTAAGTCTTTTGGAAAACTTTAAAGCCTAATCGATTATAATTTCCTTCAGGGCTTCAAAGAAAGGAAGAAGAGATTGCAAACCGTGTTGTGATCAAGCCACACCCTGATTTCGTTCGTCCAGATAGCTTCTACAGAAGAATTTTTGACAAAAAAAGAGAAATCAAGATGAGAAAAGCTACCGAAGAGCTTTTCGGAATCGAATATAACCAATTAACGAAGCAAGACCTCCACGTGTTCACAGAGAATTTCCTTGAAAGACTCTACATTATTAAAAAGTACCTTCCTTCCAAACTAATCGAGGTTGTTAAGGGAGTTATTTCCCATCCAAATATCTCGATGGTCGATAAGAGAGTAATGAACTTTCCCAAAGTCAAGTCTTAATTAACAACGCTGTTTGATAGAATTTGATCTCAGCTCTTAAAGCCAACAAAGTCGACATCCAAGACAAATCGACAGTCTTTGTCGCTAAGAACCCTATCGAAATCGAAGGAAGCGTTCTTCCTCAAGATAAGATGTACCATGACATCGATGAACTCCAAAGAAAAATTTCGGCAGCTAGCACTCCTTATGTGCAAAATCTAGCTAAACTTGCTTTCTCAAGCTAAAATATGTGCAAAAAATATTCTTTAACTCTCCTGTAAAACTTATCTATCTTTTATCTCTGGACTGTTCAAGATAAATAGCCGTCGATACAACTAAACTCACAGATATATAGTCGTATATCGCCTAAATGTTGTTAGTTTTACAGTAGATTTAGCAGACTAACAAAAGAGCGAGTCCCCACTAAAGGTCACTCATCATCAACATCACTAAACTTGATATCGCTCAAATTTGAAGCTTCAGAATTTTTATCGCTTCCTCTATCGCTCTTTACGTTCTTTTTCTTGCCTTTAGAGCCTGTGGTATTAGGTGCTGAACCGGTGGGCTTCGCTTGAGCTTTCTCTTCTTCATCAGGTTCTTCCAACCCTCTTGTTTTCGCAAAAATCCTATCAAAATCTTTCTGCTCTTCATCTTCTTCGTCGTCGTCAGAGACTGGGGTATCTGACATTCCTTCTTCCTCGACAAAGGTTGGTTTCTTCTCTTTTTTAGCTTCATCCTCAGAATTGCTACCACTTTCATTATCTTGATCACCTCCTTCACCAGGAGCTCCACCAGTGCTGACACCTCCAGCTTTGTTGGGATACAGCAATGACTTCTTTGAAACGCGCCCTCTCTTTTTTTCTAAAAGAGATTCGATTGGTTGAGTTTTTAGCTCCATTATCTTCTTAAAGGTAATGATGGAGTCGATAAGAAGCACCTCAACAACGTCTTTCTTTTTGATCAAGAGAGCGAATTTGCTGTCATCAGTCAGCTCCTCGCCGACAAACACCGCTGGTTGTTTTAACTTTGGATGTATGTTCTCACCATCTTCGAAATAATATTCATGCTGAATTAGCGGTTGACCCTCGTTTCCTTTCACTTTCTTCTTCATGGTTTCTTTTCCGTTGTTTGCTTCAAGAGGTTTAGGAGGTTCTTGCTTCGCTCTCTTCTCAAACTTGATAAGGTCTTTGTTGCTGCTTTCTTTGAGTTTTGAAAAATCAGTCTTGCGGTTCGTTTTGAAAGTCTCTGGCATTCGAGCAAGCATGCATTTTTTGCCTTTGCTCATCATTATCTTTTGAAGTGGAAGAACTATTTCTTGGGACATGCTTTGACTTAACTGTATTCTTGCTATTTCTTTGATAAAATATCCTTCTGATAGAAATTTAGAAATAAATCGTGTACTCAAATGAAATAATTTGTTACGATTTCAGTTCAAAGCGCGAAATCTAGTTAGCTTCTTCCTCAAACAATTCCGAATCAGCTTACATATATATATTAATGAAAATTGGGTAATCATATTCATCAAAATCAAAATCTTATTTTATTGCCAGGATTGAATTTTCTTGAGATAAATAAGTCAAATGAACAACGAGTGCGATTTACCAATGCCCAAGCAAAACACGGATTTTATAAACACAAATCTCGAACATTATGAGTGAAAAAACTTTTTTGATTGATTTTTCTCATAATGTAGTTTTATCTGAGGTCTTGAGGGGTTATCATGTTGAAAAATACGGAAATTATTTCAATTGGACATATTTTGGATGCTTGTTCGATATCCAACCATTGCGTATATAGATGCTGATTTTTTATATTCTCAAAACATGCTATTTCGATCAAATGCTTTTCCATGTCCAGTCTTGATATTTTAAAGCTGTAGGTATCATTATCAGCACCTTTACAAACCCTTTTAAGCTGATTGGATCGATAAAAGCTTTCTAGATTCACAATATTGACAGGATTCGTTGTTTCTCTCGTGTAACTATACTCTTGCGTTGGAATCTGGAATTGGAAATCTAGTTGTGGTAGCAAGCCATCATGATCCGACGTAGAATTTCTGAAGATATCATCTTCGTCGTTTAATAAATTCAATTTTGATTTAAATGCACTATAGCTAGGGTCAGAATAGCAGATTCCAAAATGTTCAATAGAATCCTTCAGTATCGAGCTTTCAGTATTCTTTAATGCTCGACCTGTATCGAGATATGTGGGTGTAATTAGCTCCGAACTATTTTGAAGTTTGTGCTCAAGTTGGTGGCCTAAGGGTGATTCCAAGGCGAGCTCATTATTGAAATCTGCATTTGTTTTAGGCTCCTCACTTTCTTTGCTTCTAGTGACGGATTCTGTAGTGTTGGTCTGCAACTGGATCGGATCCACAGCTAGGGGTTTGGTCCAATTTAAAGTATTCAGTCGTTCTGGTTTTTCATTTTCTGACAGGTCCTTTTTCTCAGATTCCGGAATTGATTGAAAGGCTTGTTTTTTCTTCTTGGTTTTCTCTTTCAGGGTAGAGGTATCAGAAGTTTCAGTTCTTTTGGAGTTGCTAAGCTTTTTTTCGCGAGGTATAAATTCATCTGGGTCATAATAAAATGATTCCCGGGGCTCCCATGTTGATTCTTTCATTGAATATCCTTTCCATTTGACTAACCATAAAGTTTTTCCATCAGGGTCAATCTTCTTCTCGATGATCTTTTCAACCTCCCAAACTTCTTTTTGATTCACACCAAGTCCAAGTTTATCCTCAAGCATTGAATGATTTCGTGTATTCGTTGATAAATTTTATAGCTTTTTATTCCTTATCGAACCTCTGCTGTTTTGTCTGCCCTTCTTGTCTTCTAACTCTTGGGTTTCTCAAAATTGGAGAATCACAAAAACAGCAGCACTCAATTCAAAATTTTGACTAGTGGTATTATGAGATTTCGTGATAATGTCTGCAAGTTCTGAGATCTCACCTCAAACATCTGTAAGATTGGCCTTTAGGTCCTAAAAAAGGCAGGGCTTGAGAAGCTAGTAGAGGAAAAAAAAAGAGAGGGAAAATAGCCTCCTCAATAATTCAAATTGTATCCAACTATCCACAGAAGTTCGCAATTAGAAATGTAAATGAACTCACTAAAACAACTCAGATTCCAAGATATTCCTTTTATTTGTTTTTTTATTGTTTTACTTTACTTTTTGTTTGGAGGAACGATCTTTCTAAGATGACCCATGATTTTGAGTCCCTTCAACTTGAAGCTAAATGAAGCAAAAATCCATTTGAGTTCACTTAATGATGGCCGAGCGAATGTAGTCAATTTGCCGAATTCCCTTTCAAAATTTACTTTAAATGAAGTGATGTATTTTTCTCATTGTAAAACAAGGTTAAATCTTTGCTACTATAAGGCGCAACACCATTTAGAATTGCATAGAACTACCATCTGCAACCCTCTACTTAATCTTTTTCATACAAAATGCCAAAAACAGAAAGATAACAATTTTCGATAGAGAGAGAGATGGATATAATGCCTTCTTGGGTCTATCTGCAATGCTCTTTTGCGTACGGGTTACAACCAAATCATTCGATTCGAACTTCCATCTTAAGCATGAAACACGCTTTGCCACAGACAAGCTAATTATCATGATTTGCGAGCTTCAAACACTTGAGTTTTTAACAGCTACATTTGAATATGAATATAAAATAAATTGGCTGCTGATCGAATTTATTTACCAGATTTTGACATTCTTTCGAATATAGCAAATAATCAGAATCCATGCTAACGAACAAAGGAGTAGAACATGAGAGACCCACTAAATGGAATACGCAAGATTTGACCAAAGACCCCACTTCACAATACCAAAATTCTGGTGATGTGGCTCAACAGTACAGAAAGAATAATTTCAATAACATCACCAACAATGATACTGAACTACAAAGCCACGGTTCCCCAATTAACGCATCAAACTTATTTAACTCTTACCACACTTACAAAATCACTCAAAAATCATCAACTACAAGTTCTGTCTCTGAAATTAGTCCTCTGCAACAGTCAGAGAGTAGTAGCAGAGTTTCCGTTATTTATAAATCAGCGAATGAGAATGGAATCTTCAAAGATTCTTCAGTAGGAACTCTGCTTACAAAGGGCAACGACGAGCTAGAGAGAATAGGTCGGATGCTATCAGAACAACGGAACAATAACGCCCAAGCCTTAAAAGCAGACAGCTCTGATTTTCCCACTGCCAAAACAAGCCGACCCGAAGAGAGAAGTGGAAAAAACACATTGAAAACCGATGACCATCCTCAAATATTATTAACTCCTCAATTCTACAAAAATTTACCAGCTGGAAAAAGCATCTATCACAAATATCATCATTACAGTTTTCAAGAACCAGATCAGGGAATGCAAGCATCCACTTCACATTTCTTAAATCAAGGTATGGGATCTCCTGAACCAGACTTAGAAAAAACAAGTTTAAAACCTATTTTTGGGAATGTTCCAACGAAAGTAACGAATTCTGACAATGTAAATGCATTTAGGAAGACTCCTTCAGTTCAAATGTGTTCCATAAGCGTCCAAAGACCATCATCAAATTCTGAGAATTATCGACTTTTGAAAATCCAAACTTCAAATACTCCTTCTAATAATCCCCAGGACTCTTTATTAATTCGATCAAAGCTTACTGAAGCGAAGGAAACGTTGCTAATGCGGTTAAAAGAAATTTCGGACTTTGAACAAAAACTTAACAACAAATGCGAGGGTCAAAAACCTGAAACCAAAGTTCCACAAGGCATCTCTTCAGGTCCTAGGACTGAGTTCTTTCCTGCTGAAAGCGAAACAAGCGTCAGATTAGCAGCGGCTCAAATTAGCCTTCAGCAAAGTTGCAATAGCCAAGGTCCCTCGAAGACAACTTATTTAAAAGAGAGATATCGAGACGATATTTCTCAAAGTGTGACCCATTCACAGAAGCAGATGATAAATAGTCCCGATGAATCTCAGCAGTTAACTCGAAAGCCACTTCATCTAAAGAATAAAGATAATGAATGCGTGAGAAAAAACCAAAAAGATCAAGTACCAAAGCCATTAAAGCAGACTGAATTACCAGCGAAAGTTGAGACTAACGAGAAAGATAATGGAATTAAGCAAGATGAAACTTTAATCGAAACTAAAAATTATTCAGATTCCTCTGAGCACAAGAGTCACTCACTGACAGTGGGAACAGAAATTGCAAAAGATATTTCAACAAAAAGAGACCAGCCTTATCAATTAACCCAGGAATCATTATTGAACTCATGTAAGGCTAGACAAAATATGGTATTTGCAATTAATGAGGACGAAAGGCTCTTCATATTTACAAAAGACGAAGTCGAAGTTGTAAAGAAGGCAAGTTCGAAAAGTTCGAAAAGTCCGACAAGAAATCCTCACCTGGGAGGAAATACTGAACCTCTGGTTGAAGAAAGAAATCTTGCTTGGTTACACTACAAAAACGCTAAGATCAACAATCTTCAGATCGAAATGGAGAAAAAAGAACTCGAAAACTGCACATTTAAGCCTCAAATTCTGTCCCAGAGATCTCCGAAAAGCCTACTCTCACCTCAAGCGAAAACTCAACAAGAGAAAGGGCTGACGAAACTTGCAAGGGTCACTCCGAAAAACTCCCAGCCACACTCAGAGATGAAAAAACCTACAAATTCGTATTCTCAAAATTATCTTTCACAAAACGGCAACAAGTTTCTGACGAGCCCTAAATGCAATGAAATGCATCTGCTCAAATCAAATAAAGAAAATAACCCGCAGCTTACATTTAATACCATCTCTTCTTATTCTAAATCACAAGTATCCAAGCATTAAACTTATTGAAGATTTTTTACTTGCTCACTGGAAGTACCAGCAAATCAAAATTTAACAATAGTGAGCCTTATTTTTGTTTTTTTCATCATTTATTACTTTTAACAAATTGAAACATTTAGTTTAAGATAAATACATGCATTCGAGAATTTACATCATTTGGGGATTGGCAAGAAGCCATCTCCTTCCAATTCATCATCTGTATTGCAACCAAATAAGTGACTTTAATCTGACAGAGCTACCAATTATTTTTGAGAAAAAAGACGAATTTTAAAGTAGCAGTATCATAAAAATCTTTTTAACCTGATAGAAAAACGTAAAGATATGCACTGATAGATGCGGATATTTGGAAAGTTTATGGAACTAGTAGCTATAATATATACACCACGGCTTTCTTTGTTATGTATTAGTAATTAGTATCAAAGTTTAAAGACTGATGTTCTCGTCCACCCAACGAACTCTCTTGCCTTCCACCCATTCACCTGCTTTTTCTGGCTGGCCTCGGAAAGAATAATATCCAATACCGTGCTGTTTGCCTTCTTTCCAGGGTCCTCTATATTTACTTCCGTCAGCCCATTCGTAGGTTCCGAAACCATCCTTTAGGTCATTTTTATATTCACCGTCGTACTTCCTTCCATCAGGCCAGGTGAAAACGCCAAGACCTTCCATTTTACTCTTTTTCCATTCGCCTTGGTAGATTCGACCGTCGTACCACGAATAAACTCCATATCCTTCAATTTCATTGTCATTGAATTGGCCTTCGTAGCAAGATCCATCAGCCCAGGTGAACTTTCCACGTCCTTGTTTTTTGCCTTTGACGTAATTACCCTCATATTTTGAACCGTCAAGCCATGTTTCAAGACCTATTCCGTGCTGCTTGTCTTCAGCCCATTCTCCGTCATAGATTGATCCATCGACGTAATAATATTTACCCACGCCATTCGCCTTGTCATTATACCAATCACCTTCGTAATAACTACCGTCCTCGTGTATGAGTCTGCCTCTTCCACTGGCTTTATTATTTTTCCAGTATCCTTCATATATTGAGCCATCAGCCCAAATTTGTTTTCCGCGTCCATGACGGACACCTTTTTTCCATTGGCCAATGTAGACGGCTCCGTTCTCAAGTTCATGAGCTGGAAGATTGACGAGTGATCTGTCGATAGGTTCATTATCGTCGTATGAAAAATCACCGATTTTTCTCAGAGTTAAATTGGTGCTGGGAGTCGAATAATCAGGAATACCGTCGAGTGATTTCGCGAAACTCGCTGCAGGTGCATTCGGATCGACATAGACTTCAACGTCTTCCTCGCTGATAGCTTGAGCGTGCTTCATGGTTTTAACTTTTTCTTCGCCTCTGTGGTACCCTGTGACTCCTTCATATTCTGCGCCTACATTCTCCTCTTTATATTCAGGATCCGCTCGAATGACGAGAACGCCTTTTTCAGTTTGGTATGTGCAGCAGCTATTGCCCATTGGTTACTTAGAATGTTTACTTGTCTTGTAGGTTTTTGAAATGTTTTTTTGTATTGATTATAAATTGGATTCAGAGGCTTAAATCATCAAATTCTAAGGAAAACGAATTTTGAAGATCACTAAAATATTTTACCAGTACAAAGTGATTTTGAAAAAATATCTCAGCAATCGTATGTGGGATCGCACTCTCAGTAACTCCCTCATAGTTTTCCTGCTGGACTAATTTCAAGAAGAGTGAAAGACGAGAAAACGCCTTTCGAGCTCGTAAAAATAGGATCGGTCAGTACTAAGGCGAATTAAATGTTATTCTTACTGGTTTAATTCTTAATTCTGAATTTCAAAACGCTTCAAACAACCGTATCAGTCCTCTTTTTTCCTTCATCCTTGGCGGAACGACACTGTTCAGTCTTTCCAGAAGATTTTATACGAAGAAAAAACAGATAGGTAATGGCAGATGAGCAGTATTTGTGATGGAGTAGGGATTATTGCAAACCATATATGATGGCTGCTCGAGTTTCTAATTCTCTCTTTAATATTCTGAACGAATTTAGACTGGTTACTTGTTGTTATTTCATAGCGTCGCATATTTTTCAAAAAATCAGCAAACTTTTCTTTCTCCAAAAGATGAAAATTATTTCTCATTATAGTTAACAAATGCCGAATTAGATGAAGATAGTCTCTCATTAATGAAAGAATAGCTTCACTCCTTGCTTTCTAAGTGAAAATGGAAAGAGCGTATTAAATAGGAATTGAAAGACAATAGATAATTAAGTTAAATAGGTAGATTTTCATCGATTTCCTCAAGGAGTCTTATCACCCACCGAGAGTGCTGCGAGCAGGGTTTATTCTAAGTGCCCATATCGATACTTGGAATCCTTCTTCAAAATCTTATTTTGATGCCTCCCACTGGAATTACTGAATTAATGTGAATTAAATTTGGATTTTTCTCACTATTCAATTAAGTGTCCAATAATCCAACACTACAAATAAAAGACACTGATGCTTGTAAATATTCAACGAAAGTCTGGAATATAAATCTTGAATTATGAGCTCATCATACTAGCTACATAACGAAATACTAGCCACAAACAGATTAACTGTATGTTTTATAACTTTTTCCCTTCTTTATTCGACATTTTGAATAGATGATCTCTACAAAAATTACTCCGAAAGTTGGAATGTACTTCAATGAAATAAACTTCTTTTTCTATTGTCTGTAAAAAAGTATCTATGTCTGTATAAGTGTTCGGACCAACCATCAGCTTATTCTCATTGCGCACTAAATAAATGGCATAAAACTCCTCAGTGTTTTCTAATATCGTAAAAGAAAGTGTCTAATGTTACTTAGATCCTAGGTGTTTGACTACCTTTTATTATTCATTTTTTCTTCCAACATGAATTACTATAAAACTCATTATTTTCCTTTCCTATCTCTCACTCTCTTGACAACATTAAAATCAGGTAAAACGGGAAGAAGACAAGAAGTTATTTACGCTAATCACAAAGTGGAAACACAGAGGAATCGAATGTAATCAGTTAAAAAAAGAAACAAAACAACTTACATGAGGATTCAAACAGAAGATAATATCTATTTTATTCATCTGAAATAAATGACAACCGAAAATTTTTCAAGCAGTATCTCTCAATTGAAAGCTAGTCCAAGCCTTCATCCAAGCTCATCAGACATCGATAACGAAATGGAATCAATAGAGAATCAACACAACCTGAAGCACTTTATAGCAGACAAGATACACTGGAAGCTAGAAATTACTCAACACTCGAAATACCATTACGAATGCGAAGATTTCGAAACAGACACTTCTTCCAAAACAAGACACAAAGATACCAACAAACTCAGTCCTGCGTTGGAATATTTTGTTAGTATACCTAGAAATGACTTTGGAAATCTGGAGAGAGCAAATCTAAATTATAGTGACTCTTCAATTAGCATAAAACTTCTGAAATCTTTTCGAAATGTAATAGAAAACAACTGGAATGGATTTGATGGTTGCTTAGAAAGACCACCCGAAGCATGCTATTCACCAAGAGATAAATACTTTACTGCCAATCTCAAAATTTTAATGGACAAAGAAGTAAAACCAACAGAATGTCGAAGCAATCAGTCCGGAAGCGGCAATAGAACTCCGAGAATACCTAAAAATAAGACGATGATGCATACTTCTTCGGGGACGATCAATAATTTGAGAAGAATCAATAAGAAACTCACGAATCTTTCAAATTCATATTACAGAGGATCATTTGAAAAGAGTAACCTAGCCTCCCTTCGAGGAGGAGCACCGGAAATTGAATCCGCAATTGATAACCATTCAACACTTTTCATTAAATTACAGCAATACAGAGAAAAAATTTTGAACGATATTAACCTGGAAAGAGAACTGGACCTCTACATCGAAGTTCGAGCAAGTGCTCTTGAAAGAAAATATGACCAAGAAATTTCGGAGCTCAATTTTGATATATGGAAGCATTTTCTTGATTATGAAACTGCAGAAAAAGCTAAAGTTTTGCTTTTGACAGGCCAGGCCGGAATAGGCAAATCATTCTTCTGCAAAAAGCTTCAACGAGAAATCATGACTGCTTGGAATGACTCTGAAATCGATTGGTTGCCGATATATATTGATCTTTCAAGTCGAAAATACCCTAAATCAGAGATCATCAACGAAATTCTGAGACAAGAGCTTTCCCTTACTGAAGAAGAAATTCTTACTGTGCAGACTTCAGATTCGGGTGTGCGTTTGCTGCTTATCGTTGACGGATATGATGAAGCTTTAAATATTTATCGTACCCATTCTGAATCAATGGGCAATGAAAAGGATCTCTACAATGAAAATTTCTGCACTGTGAATAAAATTGAAGGAGAGTTCTGGAAAAACACAAGGTTTATTGTCACTTGCAGAGAAGAGAACCTCCAAAGCATAAGACGAAGAGATCTCTTCTTCGCACCGCTTGAGATAGTTGAAGGATCTACCGAACCTTCTGCCAAGCCAGGTTCATTCTTGCAGCGAAAAATAGAGGGGTTTACTGATGAGCAGATTACATCATTCTTTAAAAAATACTGCTTCTATCGACAGGTAAATAACGTTATATCGGAACAGCCTGAAATGAAATCTGCCGCTCCATTATCCACAGACTTAGAATATTTATCTCTATCTCAGCGTCCGCCATCATGGGGCTTGGTAGACAATTTTGAAAAATTAATCGATGAATACAAATTGAGAGAGGTCTTAAGAATACCACTTATGCTATGGATTGCTACTGTTGCATTACATGATACTGAGACGAAAAGCATTGGCTGTTTTAGTGACCTTGAATCAATGCGGAAAAAGGATGTGAGCTTGCGTTTGTTAATAAAATTCTTCATCGATAAAGTCATGCAATCGATGACTCACAGAAACACTGAAACTTCCATACATCACAAGGAAGAAGATCCCGTAAAACAATTTGCTAAGCAAGTTCAGAGACTTGCGCTAAGATTGAATGGCTATTCCTCCAATAAAACATCTAAAAACATAGGAGCGGATGATGAGAAGGAAGATACTTCACTGTTAAAAGCATGTCCTCTCTTCGAACCTGATAATAGTCAATTGGGACTGAAGTTTCGTTGTCGATTGTTAAGTGAGTTCTTTGTAGCAAAAAGTATCGAAGAGGAAATTATTGAAGTATCTGCCATTTCTCAAGAACAAAAAACAAGTTTCTCAACAAATCTCCACATTAATCAAAGACTGCTTACTCGTACAGAAACATTTTCAGCCGTGATTCTTTTTTTGTTTGACTCTCTAAAAGACTCAGAATTGAAAGTCGAACATTTACTCAGGCTTTTTCAGCTCCTGCGCCAAAAACATGTAGAAAACACTCAACACTCAAACTATAGCAAAACAGATCTCTCTTTGGAAATCGCCATTACAAATGTGATCACTCTGCTCAATGCAGCCAAACATGATTTTAGTAACCATGATTTTAGCCACCTCAATATTTCGTTTGCCAATTTAAGCTATGGAATATTGGAAGGAACAAAATTTGTCAATTCCAACATCAAAGGCGTGAATTTTACAGGAGCTTACTTAAAAAATGCGAATTTTGAAAAAACTAATATGGAAGAAATTGTGCTTGATAACAGAACAGGCTTGAAGCTCAAAGATCAACAAATTTTTGGCATTGCCTCCCCTGATAGTGGTGAATATGTTGCTCTTGATATTGGTACTCAGACGGCGGTTTTTAAAAACCTGAGTGATAAAAAATTTTGGCTGGAGGAGACCAAAAGGTTTCCAGGTCAATTTCCATCTACATCGAGCAGTCCATTTAGTAGCTGTGGGAAACAAATTGTGACAGCATTAGACGAGAGGCTCTGCGTCTGGGATATTGTTTCTGGGAGTTGCCTCAAGCAAATCGCTTTGCCTCTACATCTAAGTCTGAATCGAAGTAGCATAATAAAATTTAATTCAGGAAGGAAGGAATTGTTTCTTTGTGATAGCAGAAAAGTTTCCAAATTCAATTTGGTATCATCAAATGCCTGGAGGGATTGTGTGGAAATTCGGAGTCATATTGTAAATTGTGATTTTCCCTCAAATAATATCGGGATTCTCCTAGTAGCTACTGAAGGCCATGTTTGGAGAGGAACCTCTCAAAGATTCATCGGAAAATTGAGGCAAAATCTGACTTACTGTAGATTTAATCCCGAAGGGACGTTAATAGTTTCCGGAACAAATAGTGGAGTTACTATTATTTCAGACTCGATTCGAGCTCATGTTATCAAATCTCTTGCTGAGAAAGTTCGAAATTATGGTGTCAAATCGATCTCTTATTGTGAATTTAAGCTACATGGGAGTGTAATAATGTCCACTACAAACAGCGCGCTCACGCTTCAAGACACAGCTACTGCAAAAACCGTGGCCTATCTCCCATTTGAAAGCGAACTGCGCTCTCAGGATTACGCTCTCAGTCCTGATGGTAAACAACTCGCAGTGATTGAGGATACAAATGCTGTTCGTTTTAAAAATATTGATCGATCGGGGAATACAATCCCTCCAATGAAAGGTCCTAATAAACAAGGTTTGAACTTAAAAGGTGCAATTATGAATAGTTGTATTGGGTTATCAGAAGAAAATATTAAGCATTTGCAAGAAAAAGGAGACTATGGACCATTCAATGAAGGAGTTGTCAAAAAACTGTTTCCCAGGAACCTGACAGACGCAGAAAGTGTAACAGAAATAGCAGCAGTTGATACGAAGTTGACTGCGGTACATGCTAATATAATCGGAAAAGACTTGCAATGGATAAATTTACGAATCCTTGATGTTTCAAAAAATTCTATCGGCGATACAGGTGGCGTTGCAATATGTAATAACAAGGTATGGTCTCAGCTTGAAGCAGTAAACCTAGATTCTACTGGTATAGGAGATCAAACAATCACAGTCATCGCAAGCAATCCAACATGGAAAAACCTCAAGAAGCTTCAGTTAGCTTCGAATCAGATCAGTGATATAGGAGCTGCTGAAATCGGAAAGACCAAACTCTGGATTCATTTAGAGGTCTTGGATCTACATCAGAATGAAATCGGAAATGAGGGAGCTGCTACAATAGGACGCAGCGCCGTCTGGAACAAACTAGAATTACTCAATATGAGTTCAAATAAAATTGATAATACTGAAATTGGAATCCTTTTGTGCATTAATAATACTTGGAAGAGGCTCAAGAAACTTTTCCTACATAATAACCCTTTTGATCTTCGAGAAAAGGAGATGCTTCTGGTAATCAAAGAAATCGCATCGGAGGAGTTAGAGTTTCTAAATTTGCCTCAAGCAAAATTTTCAAGCACATTATTACGATATCTCAAGTATATTCCACCTGAGACCGTCACAGAAATATCATTGAATGAGAAGGGTTATAATAACATGAATGCTCTGATGATTGGAAACAACTCAACTTGGACAAACTTGAAAATCCTTACTCTGTCGAGGAATGGAATCAGCGATAAAGGAGGCGTGAAAATTGGGAGTAACTCTTCCTGGTTTAAGTTAGAAGTTATTGATCTTTCCCATAATTCTCTCAGAAAAGCTAGCGGCGTTGCAATTGGTAGTAACAAAACATGGAAGAATCTCAGAGAGTTGAACTTGAATGGAAATGAGATTGGAAATGAAGGTGCTCGAGACCTTGGAAAAAATACAGCTTGGCCCAACCTTCAATCGCTCAACTTATCAGAAAACCTAATAGGATCTGTAGGAGTTGGGAAATTGAGCAGAAATTCCACGTGGTGTAATCTGCAAACTCTCAATTTATCTGGAAATTTAATTGGAAATGAAGGGACACTCGAGCTGAGCAAAAACACAGCTTGGCTCAACTTAAAGACACTGAATTTATCCAGAAATTCAATAGATGCTGTGGGAGCCACAGGGTTGAGCAAAAACTCTGCTTGGACCAAACTGCAAGCACTTTATATTGGATTTAATTCAGTCGGTCCCGAAGGAGCTGGAGAACTGGCTAAAAATGCAAGCTGGAGTAATTTACAAGTGCTAGATTTAAGCCAAAATTCTATTTCTGATAAAGGTGCCGAAGAGTTAGGTAAGAACGAAAGCTGGCGTAATTTACAATCACTCAATTTGGAAAGTAACTCGATAGGCCCTAATGGAATGAGAGAATTGACCAAGAATAAAACTTGGCTGAACCTGCAAGTGCTCAATTTAGAAAACAATCTTCTCGGTCCTAAAGGAGCTGCAGAGCTAAGCAGAAACGTAGCCTGGGCCAGCATTCAAAATATCAACTTACAAAACAATTCGATAGGCGAAGAAGGAGCGGCAGCTTTGAGCAAGAATAATTTATGGGCTAAGTTACACACACTGAATTTGCAAGGGAATTCGATCGGTGATAAAGGAGTCGAAGAGTTAAGTAAGAATAAGACCTGGACTAACCTACGAGCCCTTAATTTGCAAAGAAACTCGATCAGTGATAAAGGAGCCAAAGCCTTGAGTAAAAACACAAACTGGTTCAATCTGCAAACCCTCGATCTAAAAACCAATAATATTAAGTTTGAAGGAGCAGAAGCGTTAAGCAAGAACTTAGCCTGGACTCGGCTAGAAACACTCATTTTATGGGAGAATGAGATCGGTGCTGCTGGTGTTGCAGCCCTAATAAAGAATACAACCTGGAAGGATTTACAGACCCTCGATTTGAGCTATAGCTCCATAGATACTGCTGGTGCTCAAGACCTAGGCAGAAATAAGACCTGGATTAACCTTGAAGCGCTTAACTTAAGAGCCAATAAAATTTACTCTCAGGGGATTGAAGTGCTCAGCAAAAATGAGACCTGGACCAAACTGCAACGCCTCAACTTGTGGGACAATCTGATTGGTCCTGAAGGTGCTAAGGCGTTGAGTGAAAATACAATTTGGACGAACTTGCAGGTCCTAAATTTGAGGTCTAACAACATTCAAGCAGAAGGAGCGAGAGAACTCGGCAAGAATAAAAGTTGGATCCAGCTGCAGTCACTAAATCTATGGGATAACGCAATCGGTGCTGAAGGTGCTGCAAAGTTGGGCGAAAATACAGCTTGGACCAACCTGCGTACTCTAGATTTAAGCTACAACTCGATCGGTAGTGAAGGAGCAAAAGAATTAAGTAAGAACACAAGCTGGGTCAATCTTGAAGAACTGGATTTGAAATACAACGATATCAAAGACAAAGAAGCCAATCTCCTAAAAAATAATTCATATTGGGTCGAGCTCAAGAAGTTAGAGTACTAAGCACATTTCATTTAGAACGGTAGAGGAAAAATGAATCAAACTTCTGCATTATTTGGAACATTATTCGTATGTGTGTTTGTTCATCTTAATAATTTGCTTTGTACTCTTAATAGAGGAACCTTTAGTCGGTGTTTTGCCAACAGCTAACGAATTTACAGTTCTGAGTTTGTTTCTTCTTGTGCCAGATGAACTAATGGTTGACTTATAGCAAATCATGAACTGTTAGTTTGTCAAAAAAAAAGAGAGATTAACATTGCTAAAACGAATGGAAGAAGAATAATTTTACAAATCAATTAAGAGACACTAAATTACCATTTTTCCTGTTTCCCCAATGAAAGGAACAAAGATTAACCCTTCAATCCTCTAGACAAAGTTTTATTCAAGTGTAAAAAGTTCATTTTATATTGCTAATCACTTCAAAAGCTATTTCCAAGCTAAAATTAAATTGCGAGAACACAAATTACATTCATCAATTTGGGAAAGTTGGAGGTCCTCTTGAACAATAATAAGCTCATGATGCGAGTTAAAACGGAGCAAAGAGCGGCTGATGTGAAATCTTTCGCAATTGTTTAAGTATTAAGTCAAAAGTCTTGCTTAGATATAGTAGCGTCTTTGATGTTGATGTCTCAGAGAAATGGTAGTCATTTTTCAAGGCTTCTCAGATTTTTCATAACGCATAAAAAATATCTAATTTGGTTGGAAAATTAAGAAATTCCTCATTAACAATTTAATTAAGTATTGAATATTTTGAGCTAACTCGTTTGGAGACTCTTTTTTCTTACTTTATCACCAAGCGGGCAATTCGTTCAAAAAATAATAAACCGTCAATCCAATAGTGTGGAGAAACAATAAGGTAGATAAAAAATATGATTCCTCTTAGGGATAATCTACCATCTTATTTTATGAATAATTTTTCTTAACTTCATAATCATCGAGATTTAGTGCTTAACTTCAGCTGATTTGCCGTGATCACCTCCCTTTTTGTCTTTTCCTGCCTTTCCGTCTTTTCCTTTGCTGCCTGGAGCGTGCTTTGATTTTCTTTTCGTTTTTCCTTTCTGCTTTTTCTTTTCTTCCTTGATTTTGTCCTCGCCCTTCTTTGGAGCAGTTTGGAAGTGGTCGAAGATGTCTGACATGCGGCGAATGTCCTTCTCAGCTGCCTTCTTTCCGACTTCATCGGCCTGAGAAATAAGTTCTGGGATTTTTGGAATGACTTCCTTCAACTCTTCGAGTGCGGCTTGAGCTTGCTTGAAGACATTGGGAGCTTTTTCACAGTTGTCTTTAATTCTTTTGAGATTTACTCCGCAATTGGTGACAGCTCTTCCCCTAAAAAAAAGAATGAGGCTGGCGATATGGTTACTAATATTTACTTGTCTAATGGGTTAAGGCTGGACTTTTCAATCGTTTCTTTGAAGTTCTTTCCAACCTCTATATTAAACAAAAAAGTTTAGATTAAAACTTGAAAGAGTAATTTACCAAGAGATTTCTCTAAGATTTCAGCCGACAGTTTGGTGAGGTCAACAATTTTGCCAGGAGCGCTAGTGGTGCCCCCAATGAGTTTCTTGAAAGCATCACTGAAATCCCAAGTTCTCCAGTCCATGTATGAACAGTCAACAGTGAGAGCAGGAGGATCCAACTCAAATTTAAGGCCACATTCGGCGATGTTGCCTTTCTTGTGTGCTGAGCAAGACCAGAAGAAGAGTCTGAATGCCTCAATCAGCTTTGGGTCCTGAAGTTCTTCAGTGCGACCGATCTCGTTCATGTCCTCGATGGTGTCTTCGAATGTGGAACGAAGATCTTCGAGACCCTCAAGGAATTCAGAAGCGGACTTGAAGTACTACGAAAAAAGGAATTTCATTAAATATAGAAGAACAATGGTAGTATACATCATCCAATTCTGGAATTTTGGTCCATTTCATTTCAGATTTGATTTCATTTGGATTTTCTTCGTGACTAGCACCGCAGCCCATTAGGAGAAAGTATAGATAGGTCTTAAAACTTTCTGGATTTATCTTTTGATTATTAAGTTAATTTTCTCTGCTTATTTAAAGTCGCTAATTGCATCTTGGTCAGTGCCAGTTGAATGAATTATCAACGTTATTCAATTATCAAAATAAGTCCAGTGCACACAGACTCGAAAGCGGTGTCAAAGTAATAAAAAATAACTGTTATCATAATTAACAAGGACAAAGCGTTTATTTTCAACAAACTGGCCAACTCGTGAATAATCTATGTGTGAGTCAGGTATACAAACTGGACAAGGAGAAAAAACGTCTGATAAATGAAAGGATCCCTTTCTATTATGAAATGTTCCAAATGAATGATGACCCCTCTTTAAAAAGGTTTCTTTGGTCTGTCCTTGAAGAAAATAAATAATACCGCCTTATGGAAGCTATGGTCTGCTTGAGAGTCGATGAAATCTGATAAAAAAATCAAATCTAAAGTCATAGTTTTGCTTCTTGCTTCTCGGTTATAACTGACAGTATGCAAAGTTGGCTTACTCAAGGCAGAGTCAGGTAGCATCCTTCTAGCGAATCACTCTGAAGTATTAAACTAAGTTTTTAGAATAGTACTGTTACATATTGTTCAGATAAAAAACTTGCCTGTTTTTATCTTAGAACGTAAAATTGCTGGTTTCTGAGAATAGCAGAAATGGTGCGTTCTTTAAGCGGATTTCACTAAAGTGAGGATATAAATCAGAGAGAGGGTCCCATAGTAGTGCTTTATTTGGCTCATATACCTATTAGCCGTGAATACTCTGACCTGTCCAATATTATGAGAGTGTTCAATAAGAATTAACGCTCAACAATTTCAATAAGCGTGCAATGCTTAGGGTTTCTCTCTCAGCACATCCTCTTTTCATTGAAGTCGGAAGCCCCGAAATTGGAAGGTGACACTGCGATTTATCTGACTTCCTCGTAAAAGAATTCCAATACTCTATCTTGTGTGACTTCAAGAAGTGCAAATGTTCGAAATTGTTATCAGGGACTCCAACCAGAACCTCACTAGTCCCAACCAATTGCTTTCTCGTCTAGCATCCCTCTTTTTCCCTTTGATATTGGAGCCACAGCATTAATTAAAAACATATAGACTTATAGTTGGAGGAAAAGTCATTTCTTGGGACAACTATTGTCATTTGTAAGCGATTTTCTCATCATACGCGAAGAAAACCTGGGAATTTTAGAAAAATTACAAGACTTTAAGATTTGTTCTGCATTTATAACTGCCTTACGGTAGCTTACTCTCACCTATCGATGACTTAGGTGAATCCTTGACTTACTTAATAACGAAAAAAAATGTCGTTCTCAGTGGTTGTCCTACTATTCTAATTTTTATTCGATATCATTTCCAAAAACAGATTATCCAAGTTAAATGTTTTATGTTTAATCAGATAATTTTATTAAACTGAATAACTAGCCTAACTCATTTGATGACATTTCATTTTTCTGTAAAGAGAGTCAAAATGAAGTTTTATAAATAAATTACTCAGCATATATTTTCGTACTGTTGCTAGGGATTTACTCTCCATGGGATATGATAGGATATGATAGAATGGAACTATAATTTTCTGTATGAAACTATGAAATAATGTGTTAATTCAGTAATTTTATGAGAGTCGTCGATTTAAAACACTTTAGATAGTTAGACAGCTATGGAAATGAGTAATTTATCGATAAAGGCGCGGAGATGTTCGGCAGTCTACTCTACAGTGGACACAAATGAGATGTTGACCGTTAGCATCAAGTGAGAGGGAAGTGATGCAACTTAAAAGAAAAAAGTATGCGAAGCCAAGGAGGTCTAAAGATCTGTGATTTGACAGGTTTTCTAGGTTTGTTAGTTCGAATGCGCATGCAATCAGTAAAGTCTTTTAGGGGCAAGCATTTTGAAAACAAACTGAAGTCATTGTTAAGACGCCCACTTTAAATATTGAGGAGCCGAGTAGTTTCAAAGAATGAGCTTAATCGCCTTGGATTCAAAAACATCGGGTTGCTGCGAACTTACCTCGCATTCGGTTCTAATTGCCTTTTGTTGGTTCTGTTTTTCTTATTAAAATAAATATAAGATTTGGATGATGAATTTTTTCGTTTGCGTAGAGAGATTGCTCACAACATTGGAAAGTTTCCCTCGATAGCAGTCTAAAACCTTATTTTTTTCAAATTGGATATTGAACTCAAGAAAACCCCACCAAACTAATAAATCGATAGATTTTTCACCAATCCAAACAACAAGCTTCTAATAATCACAAATCCATAAATGTATGAAATAACAAGAGATCTGGAGATCAACTGATATGAGTGTAACAAAAGTCTATAAACATTTCTCGATGATGACAAATGATTTATTATTTACAAGAATATATTTCCATCATCAACATTGTAATTTATGAATTTTGTTGACGAACAACTTCCTCTGAAATCGCTTCTCATAACTTCATCGATTCCTGCTTGCTTTGAAGCGCTTCATGTGAGATGGTTCGTCAGAAGTCATGAGCGAGCTCTGAATTAATATTTATGCATTGTATTCTAAAAATTCAAGTTTTTCAGGGTCAATTTCAATAATCAGTGAAAAATATTACCTTTTTATATGATGGTGGAAGAGAATCATAAAGGGGAGCTTGTGTGTGCGGATTTTTTATCTCTCCAGGCAATCTTGAGTATAAACGTTCTTCTGCTACGTGGCCGTTCTCATATTTTGGTTTCTGAGAATCTGCTTCAGCTTTATCAAAGATCTCGTTTCGGTTATTACTTTCCTTAGGCTCGGTCAATTCAGACAGACTTTTTAGTAGAATCGTTAATAATAAGAATATTTGGAATTGCTACGGTCTCTTCTCACTCATCACCCATGGTCCTTGCTCTTTGGTCAAATTTGGCCCGTATTCAGCAACTGTTACCTTCCCACCAAGGAAATCTGGTAGATTCTCATCGTCAATCTAATGGTTCTCAATTTTGTAAAAAATCAATTATATCTATTACGGTTTCCAAGAGCTTCTTCTGATATTTGGAACCTAAAACTTCGATTTTTGACCTCGTTTTTTCGTCGATTAGAGGCTTGATCATCGACCATAACCCTGTGAAGATCATTGGTCCGTTAATAATATACATCCTAAACCGAACGCAGGAGTGTCAGCAATGTCATCAAAGGTATGAAGATTAGAGAGGAGTATAAGACAAAGATAACAATAACGAAAGAGACTTACTTTCCCATCACCTCAGGGTAGTAATTCTGCCCGATACTGTTCATGAGTTTGATAAATTCAAAGACTTGCTTCGACAAAAATCTGGAAGAAAATCCCTTCAAATCGATTATTGCGCAGATTTGATCAATTCTTCGTCCGGCTACATGGCTGCAAGCAGGCAGAATCTCATTTACAAGACGTTCATATGTCTGAATTCGGTATTTGACTAGCCGCTCCTGGCTGGTGAGTTGGAATAAATGCTTGATATCAAGGAGACCGCTTCTTTCGATATAAATTGGGCGTCCCTAAACCCATATCAAAGTTATAGAAATGCAAAAAAATTCAGCAGTTACAAGTTTGTCAGTTCGAAAATATCCATGGGGCCAAGCCTTCTTTAATTCGTCAACCTCACTGAAATTAAAATTCTATGCTCATCAGCACAACAGATACAATTTTGAGATGCATACGCTAATTTCATCAACTTGATTCTTCTTCCTCCAATTGATGAAATCTGTCCACATTTCCTTTGTTTTTTCAAGATTGAACTTGCGTGCTCGGAGGAATCGTAGCAAATATCCATCATCGAACTTGTCACTGGAGATTCCCATTGCTTTAACCTCACCACGGAATTTGTCCAACGCATATTCCTGCTCTGGACTTAAATCTCCTAAACGTCTTTAAGGATATCCAAAAGTTCGACATTGGAAGTAGCTCAACGGTGTAGTACCCTGAATATACTTTTCTTTG
>ENA-UOTZ01000710-UOTZ01000710.1-compost-metagenome-genome-assembly--contig:-NODE-710-length-27159-cov-10.549590_pt1 | contig 27159 bp, 21 predicted proteins | sample MGYA00238144_ERZ746983 | MGnify/ENA primary metagenome ERZ746983 (study PRJEB28759, sample SAMN06268863) | compost metagenome | isolation source: single cell | place: USA: California, Emeryville, Joint... | reverse complement strand
TTATGTCTCGTATAATTTTTCAAAAAAGGGGGAACTGGTAAATTCATATGTATTGTGGGACGTATCAACGTTTTATTTTCTCCTACTAAAGTGCCATTTTCTCCTACTAAAGTGCCATTTTCTCCAGTCTTTTCTATAGTCTTCCACATGAAAGCTCGACTCACCTTGAACTTATACCACAATTACGTTCAACCCATCAGCAAAATAAACGAAATGAGGAGCCGCGTCTTCAGAACTCTTATAGTATGAGAGAATAATCATGGCATCTGTCGTGTTCTTGGACTCTCCCACCCAAAATTGAAAGTTATCAAAATTTTTCAAGATCCATTCCTCCATTTCCTCGCTTTCTTTGAGAAAGGCTTCAACTCTATCAGGTTTGTTTTCCTCGAGGTAAGCTTTGATCTTCTGAACATAAGCTTTAAGATAAGTCGTATAGTCAGCTTTGTTGAAAGAAACTTCGGTGTAAGCGAACATATTAACAAGATTGATAACTTTCTCGGCATCCGGGTTGTCTGAAGCATTAGCGGTTCCAATATCAAAATCATCACCTACTGAGATTTTTTCTGAAGCCACCTCATAGCCACAGCTATCAAGGATTGGAATTATAGGAAGACTGTCGGCGAGGAGCTCATCATTAGAGAGGATATCGCAGTAAATTTTCATTTTCTGATGGCAGAGATATAATTCCTTTGGTGTGTTGGATTAAACTGATTGTGATTTTAATGCATAAAATCTGATAATTTAATTGCAATTACTGTCCAAGAACTAACGTGAAGAGTGATATACTGCAAGTATTTATAATAAATGAAATTGAGGAAAGGATTTCCATAAATTGGCCAGTAAAAGATCAAAGTTGCTAAACACTCAAGGTTTCATTCTTCTAAGGAATAAACCGAAGACGTTGGAAAATAATATATCATGTATTGTCTGTAATAAACCTAAAAAAAACAGCTTGGACAGTTTATTAATTAAGCAGAAAGACAAGCATTCTCCCTTCTTCCTAGTTTGACCCATTCATCATGCTTTCTCTCTGTGTAGGACTCAAAATCTACCTGAGAATTATGAAACCTGGAAAAAAATTTGACTTCTGTATCGAATTTAACTCAACAGGCATTAAGAAAACACTTAGCAACAAAGAACATCCATTCTCAGCAACGGCATATTTCAGCTCAAGAATATAACTTTGGGATATTATCTCCCAAATTTTCATCAGAAATAAAGCCCATCAGAACAAGACATGAAGCAATTAAATAATAAAAAATTTACACGGTATGGAAAGCGACAAGCTAACCTTCAAAGTAATATTCAAAGGCCCACGCGTCCCTTTACTCACCATTGAATTAGGTTGTTGGCAATAATTTTTCGAACGCAGATTCAGAATTCACTTGTTTAACCACATTCAACACCAACACAAGCTACACGCGGCCGTATTACTCTCAGATCTCGATCACCAGAGACAAAAACCAAAATAAATATGTTGCCGTGAAGACCTCAGCCAGCATCAGCCTCGTTGAGTTCGAAAAGACCACTTACAAAGAGTACAAAAAGGTCATTACAAACGACTGGGTCGATAGACAAACCATAACTGCCTTTACTTTCGCTTCGCCTGTATTTTCGTCAACCAAACCGCCCACCTTGATCATTGGCTACAAGAACGGCTTGATCGTCGTCTATTCAGAAGAAAAAATCATAAACTACCTCAACGCCGACAACCGAGGCCAGAATATTTTTTACCAGAAACCTGTGAGTCAGATCCTTACAACGCCAAATGATCAGGAAATAATCGCCATTTTTAACGACTCTTCTATGGTGAGATACAATGTTAAAACAACAGCGTTAAATGAGCTTTTCCTGTCAAAATTCAAGAAATTTGCTACGAAAATCACTTTTAACAACGAAACAAAGTCTCGCCTGAAGAAGACTAGCAAGGGGATTACCCAAGGGGCTTTCATCAGCGATTCTAACCCTGAACAATCGAATTTTTACGCCATTAACCATGACTCAGCAAACAGTAATCCCATTAGCTATTACCGCTTCAACTGCAAAACTATCGCCGACGCAGCCGTTATTGGCCATCCACGGTTCCAGAGAAGTTTTTTAAAGAACGCTGACAGCAAGAGCGACATTATCCTGGCATTTGTGAGCTATGATGGGTATTTTGTAGTCTTTGACTACGAAAAAATGGAACCACAGTTTTCGCTGAAAAGCTTCTTTGGAGGTTACAACGCGTTTACGTTTAGTCCTAACTGCGAGTATCTCGCCCTGGCCGGTCATGATGATTGTATCAGCGTCTTGCAGGTTGAAACGCTGAGGATGGTGAGGTGTATAGGGCATAGATCCTTCATTTCGAGGGCGATTTTCCAAAGCGTTCCATTCAATTCGGAAGATACGTCAGAAGAAGCGTCAAAAGAGACCTTTGAAAAATGCGATTTTATCAGGATTATCGGAGCAGGCATGGATTCAAAACTGTCAGTTTACGAGCTGGAGAAGAGCCTCTTTCGAGGTCTTTCGAATCTGCCAGAAACAAAAGCTGCTCCAATATTTGTAAACGCGAATAAGCTGCCAGAGCCAATGGAGGTTAAGGCTCTTACCATGCAAGGATATGATGAAGCAGTGGGTTGGGTAGAACTGTGCGACAACTTAATGGTGGTTTGTACGATGGACGGAGCGATAGTCACCTACCAAATCCAGAATTTAGTTGAGAAAAACTCACCAACAAAGCAGAAGGATGGATCCCAGCCGGAGAAAGTCAAATAAAGCCATTTATATGATAAAAATGCATTTTATCGAACCATTTGAGTTCGAAATGGCTATTTAAGAGTGAAGAGAGATAACAATTGAGGAGGATTTGCGTATTGATGATATCATTAGAAAAGAAATATGCATATTGTTTAAAAAAAACTGTGTCAAATCAACCAAGCAGTTAAATTTCTTGAAAATTTGCAACGCCTTAACACATCCAACCATTAGCAATTGAATTTCCTTAGAAGGATGCTATCATATCCTTTAGAATCCATCAAAATTTCGAATTTAGATAATATCATTGCCTTCAGCCTAGTTAACAATCATTTTTGAGTCGCTCTCTGCACCCTTAGCCTTTGAATTCTCCAACCAATACTATTCTGAGGTGATTTCTTATTGTTTCTATCTTAAGCAGAAAATTTTGCAATGCCTCAAATTAGCTTTGCTATTGAATTGTGAGTACAGTGTTCCAATGAGTTTAATTTTTCTACCGATGAAACCTGATGATAAAATTAAGTTGACTTAGCCTTCTTTTTGGGTGATTCACTTTCTAATTCTTTCGAAAACGCATGATTTTCATTGTATCGAAACACTATACCAATTTAACATAATAAGATCCCTTCCCTCAAACTTCGCCTAAGGTAAAGGTTCCATTTCTCAAAATAGAAGGCCAAAAGCCTCCTAAGAAGCTGCTGATTGCACATATGTCGTTAAGACAACTTTTTAGTAAGTTAAATACTGCATCAAAAAAATAGTAGATTGCACCACGACTCTAATTAAAAGCTTCTTAGAATTGGAAACCACGGTATTTAAGTCGCGAAATTAAAATAATAGAAAACACTAAAGAAAAAATTATTTTAAAAATGGAATCTTCATTGGCTTTCAATAAATATCCTTTCCTCAAAGAGCTCGGTCTCTCCGAAGAGAACTTGGGCTGCTACTACGGAGGCAAATGGCAAGGTGATGGCGATGTCTTCACAAGCGTGAATCCTCACAACGGAGAGGTCATCGCAAAAATCCGTTTCGGAACCAAGGACAACTACGAAGCGGCTGTGCAATCCATGCTCAGAGGCAAAGCTGAATGGATGACGGTAAACTCTCCACCTCTAAATGTGTTTTAATTCTCATATTCATAGACTCCTGCCCCTGCTAGAGGAGAAATCATCAGACAAATTGGTGAGGCATTCAGAAAGTACAAGGAACCTCTGGGAAGACTGATCTCACTCGAAATGGGCAAGATCGTCAGCGAAGGTCTTGGAGAGGTTCAAGAATTCATTGACGTCTGCGACATGGCCGTCGGTATGAGCAGAACGATCGATGGAAAGGTCCTCAACTCCGAAAGACCAAACCACTTCATGATGGAACAATGGAACCCTCTCGGACTTATCGGTGTGATCACAGCATTCAACTTCCCTAACGCAGTCTTCGGCTGGAACTTTGCCATTGCTGCGATCTGCGGAAACCTCACCTTGTGGAAAGGTTCAGAGACCACTTCCTTGGTGACAATCGCTACCGCGAAAATCGTCGCTGAAGTCCTTGAGAGAAACAAGTGCCCAGAAGGCGTCATGACTGTCGTCTTGGGTGAAGGAAAGACAATCGGTGAGGCAATCACCAATGACCCTCGCATGCAGTTGGTCTCATTCACTGGATCCACTGCTGTCGGAAGAAGAGTCAGCGAGATCGTCCACAGACGATTCGGAAGAACCATCCTCGAGCTCGGAGGAAACAACGCCATCATTGTCTGCGAAGACGGAGATGTTGACATGGCCCTGAGAGCTGTGACCTTCGCAGCTGTCGGTACCTGTGGACAAAGATGCACGTCCTTGAGAAGACTCTTCGTTCACGAGAAACACTATGACGGTTTCGTCAAGCAACTCCTGGAAGTGTACCCAACCATCAAGATTGGTAACCCTCTGGAAGAAGGAGTTCTTTGTGGCCCACTCCACTCTAAGAACTCCGTCAAGATGTACGCTCACGGAATCGAAACAATCAAAGCCCAAGGAGGAAAGATCTTGATCGGAGGCAAAGTCCTCGAAAAGGAATTCCCTGGAGGCAACTACGTTGAACCTACCATCGTTGAAATCGATCCAAGCGCCCCTATCGTTCAGGAAGAGTTATTCGCTCCAGTTCTCTACGTCATGAAGTTCAAGAACTTCCAAGACGCGATAAAGATGAACAATGGCGTGCCACAAGGATTGAGCAGCGCTATCTTCACCAAAGACCTTACGAATTTGTTCAAATGGGTTGGCCCTCTCGGATCAGACTGCGGTATTGTCAACTGCAATATCGGTACTTCTGGAGCTGAGATCGGAGGTATAGTTTCTTAAATTTTGCTTTATATTAATGAAAATGCATTTAGGTGCCTTCGGAGGCGAAAAAGAGACTGGTGGTGGCCGAGAATCCGGTTCTGATTCTTGGAAACAGTACATGAGAAGAGCTACCTGCACCATTAACTACGGAAACACTCTTCCTCTTGCCCAGGGAGTTAAATTCGATTTAAAACCAAAGATTTAGAGAATGATATCTGAATAATAATACATATTAATAAATATGGTCGTAAAACCGAATTTTAATATGGTGAGTCAATGAATGAATCTATTTAACCTGACATGAATTTTAATTTCTCACATCAACACAATGTTTCTGCGCTCATCATGATGGGTTCTAGCCAAAACAGCCTCTTTCGCTGAAATCTACTGTTTATCTCAGCCAGGAGGCACTATGCTGCTATAGGACCTATATATATTATCAATGTCGTATTGTTCATATGCATGTTATCCATTGACCTTTCAGAAGCATTATACAAGACAATTTTTTTTCTCTTTGATCCCCGACAATTAAGTTAATACATTGCGTGAGAATTCATTAGCTTATTCATTAAAATAAAAATTTGACTAAGGCTGCTGCTGCATGATAAAGCTTCTGGTAGAAAGATACGTTTCCTCAAAAATAGAAGAATGGTTTAACCTACTAAGCGGAAGTGCTGCCTTCAGCAACAGGGTATTAAAACTGCAAAACTTGTCGCTTTCGAATACGATTCTAGGCAAAATGCAAAGCCATTATAATATTGAATACAGTTTGATTGAAAGCTTGCACATCGAAATCTCTCCCCATTCAGAATCTATCATGAGGATTCGTTTGAAAGGAGTTTATGTGTATGCCTTGGCGATTAAAAAAAACGAAGAGAGTCTCCTTACAAGCAGAATAAACCTCATTAAAAACCTTGTTGACTATCTCAAGGACAAAGTGACTCAAGAAACAAGATCCCAAGCGCAATCTTCAACATTTTCTGCAATCTTTGATAAATTAATCAAAGGACTTGAAGTAAATTACCTTTTTCTGCTTACTCACTCTTGCTTATTGTTATAATTTGCGCTTTCCCCTCTGTTTCATAAGTCTCTTGAATATATTCACAATTCTCTCAAAGTCTAACCTTCGTTTTCTTAGTTTGAAGTCGAAACGGTTCACATAAGACTCGAAGCCAGCTATAACAACTCCATTTCAGCTTTTCTTACACGATTGAGCCTGACTTCACTCGGAGGAGCAGTTCAGACCGAAAACCCACAATCAATACGGTTCAACAAGAGGATTTCCCTTCTCGATTTCGCAATATATTCCCACTCAGTGCAATTCGAAAGCTACAAACATAAACCAGACGCGGAACGTTTGCAACTGATGAAAGACTATTCTGCCAAGGTCTCCTACGCAAATATTTCTGGACTGTTCTTGAAATCTACAGCCGGCTGTATACTTGCACCATTCAGTTTTGACCTCGAGTTTAAGAAAACCTGCTTGTTTTACGAAGGCCAAACTGCATTCGCCTATAATATAAATACAAAGCAATTTAGCACCGTCACACTCCAACTTTCTCAAACATTCATTAAGCAGGTTGAAAGCATCGTACAGACAGTGTCTCAGAGCATGGCCGAGAGTCTCGAGTCCTTTTTAGTGCCGAAAGACATCGATACGAAGGTCGCTGGTGAAGACATCCAGCAGTTTCAAGAGCTTTTTTCAGAGATTTACACGAAGTTTCTTAGTGGGAAAGATAATAAGCACTTTACGCCTGAAAAATTGGAGCTTGGATTAGAACCTGAAGTCTCTGTAAAATTCTTTTCATTCTTGGAGACGCTTTCTCCAGCGTGGATCGTCGAATGCGTAAAAGCAGCTGTCCAAGTGAATTTTGAGATAGAGAAAAATTCAAATGTTCCAGCTTTTCTCCAGCGGATGATCACAAATAGCAGCGAGGAAGAAGAGCTGAAAAAAAACACGGATGAGCTTATCGTTAATGAAGAGCCGCGGGAAGAATTAAAAGAGGGAGAAGAGGTACAACTGCAAGATGAATGGACTGTTAAAATAAAAAATCAAAGTATTGAAGTTAAGTACTACGGTGACCATGAGAAACCAGCAACATTGGTAACGCGGATTATGTTTCAGAGAAATGAGTTCGCGCTGGTTGGCGAAGGTGCTGACTATAAAATGATTTTTACCAGCTCCTGTGTTGTTACTACTAACCGCGGTGAGGAAATCCGAAGCTCACAGCTGGCTGTCAGCAACATTTTCCCATCGAATTACGAAGTGGATAATGAACTAGGCAACATTGATTTTTCTCTCAAACCGGTTGAAATAACCTGCCAAATCAGCGGTAATTATTGCGATTTTTCGCTAAGAATCAGCGAGGTCGGTCTCGATCTCGAACTCTTCGAGGAGACCTCGGCGCTGTTATCATCTAAGAAAATAATCAATGAAATCGAGTCAGAAACGAGCGAACAGTACTCAGTTGATCTCACTCTCCACACTGAATTTTCAGCTGAGAGTTTTCTACTTCCAAAGAGCGTTACAGGAACAATCGGACACATCCGTATTGAAGACACACTGAGACTCAACGCGATTCTTCAAGCGAAAATGAATTCAAAAGAAAACTTTGTTGTTGTCCAGAACCTCACGGGATTTTTCGCAAAATTTGCAAATATAGACGGGATTCTTTCGATCGTAGATATCGAAAGCATTTTTCAACTCGCTGACGTGGGACTGAAGTTCTGTGTTGCTGATTCAGAACTTTACATTCAGAACAGGAATTTCTTGGTCAAAGGTCTCAGTTCTCAGTTTTTAGCGAATTATTCAAAGAGTGAATACCGAGAGATTTCAACGAAATTTCAATTCTATTTCACGATTTCTGAAGGCAGTGACGGATCATTTAAACAATTCGATTTTAAAATTTCTCATTTAAAGATCGCCACCAATGAGATAGAATCAGCGCTGATCTTATTGCTTATCAAAGAGGGCTTCAGCGTTCCGAAAGCTAAATCAAACCAACAAAAGAAAATAAAAGGTAGGTGACCATCTCGAGATAATCCGACTAATTTTTAATAGACAAAATCCGGCTGAATTTAGAAAGCATTGAACTAGTAACGTTTGATAAAAGGAGCTACCCTCTCATCAAATATGTGCTCGAAGACACTTTCGTGGAGATAACTAGGATGGAGAACTCAAGCGCTAGGCTTACATCTAAAACCGCAACATTTTTCGTTAATTACTTTAAAGAGCATTCCTCCACTCTCATTTTAGAATACAGAGTTCTGGGAGAGATGAAACATCCAGCTAACTACTTTATCGGGAACCAAGACACCACGCTAAAGTCTGTGAGCGACGTCTCCTTCGAAACCGCTTTCATAGAAGACACTGGCGGTCTAGATTTCGAAAAATTTGACGATATGCTTCCCAAACTAACCCTTGAATGTGAATTAAACTACAAAGATATTCTCATCAAAGCGAAGTTCTTTTCTTTGGACGCATTATTAGTGCCCAACATGATCCAGCAGCTATTATATCTCAAAAAAGTAAGGAAGCAGCCCTAAAAGCAGATTTCACTCGTCCTTTTTCAATGTAGGAACTAGCTAATTCAAAGGATCCTAAGGAAAAGAGCAGAAAGTCAGGTCAATTGACGCTTTCATTGGCAATTACTGAATTGAACGTCTTCGTTCCTGCGGTCGAAATGACAGGGAACCAGTATAATATGGTCTGCTTTAGAGGTAAACTTCTGGGATCTCTTTGAATGCTATTTCTCTCTTTTCATTAATTAGGAGATATATCTTTCTTGCTATATCTCGGAGCTGAAAAGACCGTGAAAGCGACGTCGTTTCCCCAAAAAGAAACGAAATACAAAACATCATCGTCGAAGATTTTGCTGAATATGAGCAGAACTGAGATCTACATTGCTGATATCTATCAGATATATAGCAAGCAGGGACCTGTGTCGCAGAGGCACAAGCGACATCTCATCCTTCCAACGGAATTTATGGTATCGGTAGAGTATACCTATAACATCTACCCTCAAAACGAGAGGGCTTCTCAACTTGATATCCGAATAAAGCTCACGATTACGAAACTCAGGATCCAATTCTCTAATGATGACCTGCTGATTATCTTTGAAACTCTTCGAAGAGAATGGCTGCCTTCGATAAAGGCTGCTACTGCACCAACTGCTCAAGAGATTGAAGCAAAAATTAGCAGACCTCCTCTCATCTGCAATGTTTTTCTTGAATCGGTTACCGAAGAAATTAGAATAGTAAAGCTTTGATATTTGTTCCCATCTAAACCCCTTGTCCTTAGATTCTGCTAAAATTTGCGAACAAAGAGTACATGCCTCTCCTTCAGTTCTCCTACCACGGTGATATGTGCAATTTCCAATACAAAGAGGAGCAATTGACCGCCAACTACAGCTTCTTCCTCGCTTGCAGTTATTTCAACACCCAGCTCGGGCGTTGGGAGCCATTTTTAGAAAAATCTCCTTTCGCTATTTACCACCAAGGCTATCCGTTTACTCACGGAGGGCCATTCAACGTCAGCATCGGCAGCCAGTTCAAAAATGGCGCGGTGAAGTCGGGAGAAGCCCTTTCACTAGTTGAACTCGTAGTAACCGATGAAATGATCCGTTTGGTCGTTGAGAACAAAGAATATTTTGAAAATCTGATACAGGCAGTTACCACTGGGGTATCTACGCGAAAGCTGAACAATTTCGAAGAAAGAGGAGAGCTGAATCGATACGTGTATCAGCTCAGAGTAGACAATTTCTCTGGTTATGAAGTCGATCTTGAATTCCAAGGCGGCATGATCTGTGAAGAAGAGAACTTCCTTCTCGTCAACGAACCCGATTTGATCACCGGAACAGTTCAAAACTGCAGGCTCTTCAACCAAAACCAAGCAATCGTCTGCGAAATTCCTTACATGCTGGCGTTCTGTCTCCAAGAACGCGCTAATTCATCACAGTCCGAGGGTTCATTGCTAATGACAATGAGGATAGCTGATCGATCTCAAAGTCTGTTCGTCGCTAAAGACGTTGAAGTCGAAGAGAAATCAGCAAAAAGGTGCATTCTCGATCATAATGAGAAAAAGAAACCTCCTAAGGAGGTGTTCGTCTCAGTCAGCTATCAAGATAACTGCAAGTTGGTGGTTTTGCAGTCGAGAGTAATGATCAGAAATCAAATCGACCGAAAGATATGGATAAGTATCGTCTATGAGTCCGTCGACTACACTTATGAAGTAGAACCAGGCGAATGCATGGGTATTCCTGAGGAACTCCTCGGCGGACATATCAAAATCAAATTGAATTTATCAGCAGCGCAATGGCCTTTTTACTCCAAGTTGAAAAAACTATTGGACAGTCAGCCGGGAATAGTGGGTTATATACAAAACGACAACAAGCAAGAGTTTTTCTTGGTGCGGCTTGTTCCAGACAAGCGAATCCCTTCGAAACTAACACTGCAAATAGACCATCAGCTGAATATTACCAATTGTCTACCAGTACCGCTGAAAATTGGATTTAGGGTATCATCAGCAGGCTACCCAGAGAGAAGAGACGAGAAGGTGTTGAGTCCGAAAGAAACGCTTACTTTCAACAAATTTGACCCGAAACAGATCGTCTTTGTTAATTTTATGCTGCGAGGGTACGATTGGACGGATCTCATTCCTTTAAAGAGCTTCAATGGAGTAAACGCGATAAGCAATTTGGTTTTTAAGGACGGTGCTGGGTCCCAATTAACAGTGAACATCAAATACAACTCAGAACATAAATTCCCGATGTTTTATGTGTATTGCGATTATTGTGTGGTTGACCAAACAGGCTTCGATCTCATGCTAATGAAAAAAGGCGAGAGTAAAGCGCCAATTCCGGGGTACTTGGATCTGTTCGATTCGAAGCTCCCGGATTTGAAGGTCTATATTTTGAATCAATTGATAATCAGAGATTTAGTACTTGCAAGGAGCAAATTCCCCGAATTTACAACGGAAGTGCTGCCGATTGGGTTAGTAGGAGATTACAGAACGAGAATTGAAATTAAAAATGCCGGTAAGCAAAAACCGTCCGACCTCATCGACCTCAGCATTGAGACGCGAAGCCTGAGATTACGTAATACTACTTACATTTCTCATTGTAGTTATTCTAATATTATGAGCAGATAATACCTCAGAAATCTCCACAAGGTCAACTTTTATTACGCCAAGCTACATATTTGTCAATGGCACGAAAAGAACGATTCTCCTCAGCCAAGAATCCAAAAACACCGATACACTGCAGAAACTTGGACCTGGCGAAAGGCGTGGATTGGAGTGGCTAGGAGGACTACAAGGAAAGTAAATACAACTCATTCGATGTGGATTTTTTTACCTAATCATTACTATTTTTTTGCCTTGTAGTAAAAAAAGCATGAGGATTAACCTAGTCCGACCTCAAAGCGTCCAAAGTACTGAATATCTCTGGTCAGGGGAGATTGATGTCCTTAACGAAGACCCCGTCGATTTCACTATATGGGCCTCTTCTCCAAAGAAATTATACATTTTCAGCCTTCGTTTTGAGAAGAAAGGAGCTAATACCTTCATTGTATTACACGAAGACAAGTCGAAAACTTTGCTCAGAATTCAGAATAGCTTATCGGATTACGACATTATAGTTCACCAAGCAGGAGTTAATGGCGGCACGAAATTCGTTGCTGAGAAAGGTAAAAGTATCAGGTTCGCTTGGGATCAGCCAATTCAAGAAAAACTGCAGATCAAACTTGAAATTTTGGGTCAAGGGAAGAAAGTCTACCCCGTCAAAGACTTCAGATGCGATTTTAGCACTGTTGAGACTCCTCAAGAAATCGTGGTCCCTAGAGAAGGGAAAGCACCTCTCAAGTTTACTTGTGTCGTCGAGTTAGTTGAAAACACAAAAGTCTTCAGGTTGTATAATTCGAAGAAAGTTGATTTTTCCAAAGTGGTGCGTGGAAATCGGAAGAAAACACGGCAATTCACGCTGTCGTTGCATCATGTAGGACTCTCTTTCGTAACTACATTGAAAGCTCGGAGAATGGAGCTGCTATATCTGACGGTGGTTGACACCGAGCTCGCGATTGAAGACGCCGGGGATTACTATGCTGGTCAAGCAAGAGTAAAATTCATAAATATGGATGCGAATCATTTAATTTGGACGACGTACCCTGTACTATGCACTACCGCTAATTTCGATGAACTAAAAGACCCTGATCGCTATCTACTTAGCATTTCGTTTACTATGCAAAAAGACACTGACAAAGTAATTCAAGGAGTAGTTTCAGCAGTCTGAATATTTTTTTGTTAACAGCTGATTTGTTTTGACTCGATGAAAGTGTTGCTCCACCCGTTAGTGTTCAAGCTCGACACCGACACACTAGAACTCGTCATGCAATATTTCCAGGTGTTAGAAGCGTATATCTCGTCATTCAAGGGAGAAGACCGTGTGCTTGCTTTCCGAAACGTGCTGGTGAGGAGAGGCAATAAATATTTATTGGTAACTGGCTATCAGTGGCATTTTCCCTCTAAAATTTAAATGAAAACTAGGATATATTACAGAAAATTCCTATTGAGAGTCTTTACGACTGGAAACGAACAAGTCTCAAGGCCCTACAACAGGAGAAGATCATTCAGCTAAAGAGTTTAGAAATCTGTCCGATTTCTCTCTCGATCACGTTTTCTAAAGGCCCAAGGCTGTATTCAGCTCAAGACACTGAGACGATTTGCACAGCGACGCTGAACTCGGGCCTTGATTTTGAAAACTTAATCGTTACGCTGAAAGGGTTGAAAATAAACTATCTTTCTACTACAGCGAACACTTTGTTGAATCAATTAACACAGCATTACTCGCTCGAACTGACCTCAGGCTTTGGAGGCTGGCTTTCTTCGAGTGTTGCGGTCAAGTCACCGATTGAGTACTTTGAGAAAAAATCAATAAAAGCTCTGAAAACTGCAGAAAGATCATCTGAAAAATCCCTCGAGGGACCTCTTCAAGAAATGGATTTTGGGTTCGGAAGCACCGTGATGCTAAGACCTTCTCGAGGGAAAACCTTTGCCGTGAGCAGCACTTCTTCTCATCTGATCGTCGGAACGGATACATTGTTAAAAAGCAAGGAGGAATCTAGCAGAGCCGACAATATTCTTAAGTTACTAGGATGCGGCTGGAGCGTCATGCAGCCATATATCGAAAAAGGCGTTTCAGGTAATTTTGTGATGAATTTTCATAAGTTTGCTACAATCCATTAACCCTTTAGTTTTCAGTCACAAGTCGCATTCCGAAATACCAATGGAGCAGTCAGGTTCGTTTATTAAAAAAGTCTTCAAAGGCATTGGAAGCGGAATCCAGAGCTCATTCATCAACCTCAAAGGCACTGAGAAGCAGCTGATGAATCAGTTTGGAAAATCGTTGAACTGCTCTAGAATACGCAATCCGAGTATTTTTTACGGAACCGAGAGACGACTTAAAGACTATAGAAAAGTGGCTAGCTTCGCTATGTTTGCAGTGAACCAACTCCTCCACGAGGCCGATTTCGAACTAACTCTCCTTGACGTTTTCAAGTTAACCAATGAGAAGAATAAATCCGCTCAAGAAATTCTCGTGGTTTCTCTAGAATGGATTCTCTGTGTCGATCCGTTCCAATATTCCATCATATGGAAGTCGAAATCCTCTGCCATCTTGCAGGTAGCAGCCGAGCAATCCAGAGTCGATCTTCAGTTTTCTTCGGCTGTTAAAATCAACGACGCGCAAACTGATAAGATATCCTTCACGGTTAGAAATCCGAAGGTAGCTCAGAAAATAGTTCAAAGAGTACAGAATGTTATGTTTTGCTTCTAGCCTAAATCAAGCGTTTTTTCTTATTATATAAACCGCGGAAACCCTCTGCCACGTTGTCAATGAAATCTTCGATAGATATTTAACTCTATTTTATTAGCAATAGGGCTGTAAAGACATAAAAAATTTGAAAATCTCTATACATTCAATGAGAAAAACGTTTCAAATGGTGTTGTTTATGTCCTTTCGGGTTTAGATAATTTCAAATTGATTAAATATGAATGCCACATTTCAAATTTATGTATTTTTAAGGTAAATGCTATATATTTCGTTGTGTATGAATGAAGAACAAGGACATACATTGCAGGATGAATTAACCTGTGATGTTTATTTGGTATAAGAGTTCTGGCAAATAATAATAGGCTTATTCAAGAGAGATTAAAATTTTATTCACAGTGTCTCTCAAATAACTCTCAGAGCTTCTACTCATGCCACGTGTCTTTCCATGAAGCTTCTGAGTCTGATGCCGAATTCCTTGAAATACTCGTTATCAGCCAACGAAACAAGACGAATGAATGTATCATCTCCAAACAGTGCTCCAGGGAGTGTGTTCACGTTTTCCTCCTCGAACAGCTTGAGCGCGAAGTCCCTCGAGCTTTTGATATCCTTCAACTTCTCGAAATCCAATCTCATCACAGCGTACATCGCACCTCTCGCTTGCATCACCGTTATTCCTGGCACGCCTTTCACTGCATTGCGAAGAAGCTCGATTCTTTCCCTCACAGTTCCCATAGGAGCTTTCAAGTGTTCCAATGCCTCATTGAAAAGCATTGGGAGTTGAGCTTGGACGGTCGTGGTTGGCTGTCCGGTATATGTCGCAATTTTTCCCAAAGCTGCTTTGATTGGGTCAATGAGCTCTTTCTTTCCATAGCAAACGATCCAACCGAGTCTCCATCCTGGGGCCAGACCCATCTTGGCGAAGCCGCTAGCAACGAAAACTGGTTGTCCATTGCTCATTTTTCCAAATGAGTTGATTTGTTCTCCAGGAAAGACCATTCGCTCATAGACCTCATCGGCGAGGATAGGTATTTTGTACTTATTCGCCAAAGCCAGGACCTGCTGAATGTGCTCAGCGGTCCAGACGGCACCGAGTGGGTTGGAAGGGTTGTTGACAAGCAAGAACTTTGGCTTCTTCTTCAATTTCTGCTCAAGGTCTTCAAGGTCAATCTCCCAGTCCTTGTCAGGATTCATTTGGTAGTGATCGATAAGAACTCCTCGCTCTTCACATATGGCTTGCATGAGAGGGAAGCCTGGTTTAGGTAAGAGCACGGTGTCGCCAGCGTCAGCAAGAGCAAGGTTGACGTTGAGTAAGGATCCTGAGCAGCCGCTTGCCAGGAACACATCTTCTTCAGTCAATTGCCATTTGTCTGTGGAATAGAGCTCAGCGAGGTACTTACGGCAGTTCGTGGCGCCATTAGGGTTCTGGTAGCCATTGGAATCGCCGATAGAGTCAGCCAGGCCTTGAATCTTGCACTAGGCTCAAATCCCGCATAAATTGCAGGATCTCCGACGGTGAACACTATTGGCTTCTTGCTGGGGTCAGGCTTGATCTTGCTGAGGCTGTTCTCAATCCAGCCTCGAATGGGATTCTTGGTGCGCTTGACTGCGTCTGATACGACAGCCTTTTGCCAGGTTTTTTTGGTAGTGGGTTCCATTGAAGGAATGAATCAAATTGGGATCAAATTTTTATTAATTATAAATTCAGAGTGTTGAGAGCCTTTTTATATAGTTCCTGAATCGAGTTTTGGAAGTTCGATTCTACTGAAAGTGGAGTGATTACGTACAGGATGTAGAGAGTTTTCTATGACCGGAAGCAGGCCTGAGGAAAGTCAGAGTCTGTGTGAAGAGGCGATTTATATCTCAGTCAGTAAGGGAATTAGACGCTATGGACCAGGAACAAATGCTCTCATTTAAAAAAATAAAATTTTCTGATCGTAGTAATTGTCATTTGGACTTGATTGAGAAAAGCTTATTATCAGTTATTCTTTCGAAGCAAGTGCCTAACCATCCAAAAGGTAGATTAAGCTGTTGTTTCCTTTAAAAAATAAGAGATTGGTAATTGGAAAGTTCTTTTTTTTACGAAATCAGTTGATTTGCGTGTGTAAAATGCTAATTTGGAATATAAAAGCGACTCTGACCAGTTATGAAGTACCCATGGATGCTTCTGTGATTCTAAAATTTCAAATTTGAGAAGCCTCATCCTCATAACGGTTTGTGTGCTTCAAGAATCACAAAACATTACCAGAATACCATCCTAAACTTGCGTACTCGATGTCAATGGTTTCAATTGGAACTCTTTTTTTTAAAAAAAAGAGAGCCTTTAGTCTCAAATAATCAGAGTTTTAACGAAGATGGAGGAGATTAAAGAGCTATTTGAGGTTTCATATCAACAGTAAGTGTTAAACTCTCCCTCCTATAGTTTTCCATCGTAAATACATCCGGCGTATAGCGAATTAAAAGGAAATCTGAAGCTGAGATGAAAAATTGGGCAGCCAGGCGCTATTGGCTGCATTTTACTCAAATTTGGATGTTCAGTAAGAGATTTCGATGCGTTACGCAGTGTGAGATTCCTAAATCTCTTGATACTTATTTAAAAATTAAAAAATCAATATTGCGCTCATTCAGATCATTTGCTTAGTTTTCTGCGAAATAACTAAGTAGTTATGCACAGAAATATCTGTTAATCTCCTCTTCATTGATAGTATAAATCTATTATTGATGCTAGGACTTTACCATAGTCGCTTTTATGGATTATGATTATGTGATGTGAGAAATCGAAATTTCTAATTTGAAATTTTCGATCATATTGTCTGTTTTCTCGAGTTAGAAAGGTAGGAATATTAATTCTACTGTAGATTTTTCGCGACTTTGTGGGAGTCTTCAAATAATTAAAAGCTCAGATGATAATGGTACATACTCTGCATTCCAATGAGAAACAAACAAGTCGAGGCTATATTTTCCAATTTTTTATTCATTATTCAAATGATAATCATTTCTTTTTCAGAGTTCGAGTTACATTGAAATTACCCAGCTCAACATTTTCATTGTCAAAGTATTTCATTTAATTTGGCAAATCCAACCATTTTATTCTAAATAAATATCCGAATCGAATAATTTGCAAGATGTACGAGATACTCTTTTACAAGAAAGAGAACATATCAGAAGTAATATCATGATTATTTTTTCCTATCTTGCGCTTCCTTCTGTCTTTCAAAAAATATCTTGTGAGTAGCATTAATGAATCGGATGCTAGTGCAACATTCAGCGAAAAAAAAGAGAGAAAGTAATACTTAATGAAAAAAAGAAACAAAGCACACACTTGCGAAATTTCAGGCTCATGATGAAATTATTTACTGACAGAGTTCTTGCTCTGAAAGTTCTAATTAACATTGATGTGATTGCTATCAATTCGATGTGAAATGAATTTTCTCACTTATATTAATCATAATCATCATCTTTGAGATAGAAATTGGATAGTGATTGCTTTAAATTAAGCTGATTGCTCTTCAGCTTCAACATGTTCGAAACAGTTTTACATGCTTGAAATATTTAAATAGCAAGTATACAGCTTTCAAATGGAAAAGTAAAGCTGATTCGATAAAAAATATTTTCTCAAATTTTATCACATCAGTCTTATCAAAATTCTGAATATTTTTGAGTGAGACTTAAACAGTGATTAATGAAAAGAAATTTACACACCTTTTCAAAAAAAAAGAGAACGAATACCTATTTCACAGTAAAATGACTCGAACTACAAACACCTCAACAAATCGGATGAAGAAACAATGTATTTACAAAGCTCGTTGATTTTGTTACTCTGACTATAAATCGTATGACTTGGGGCATGAAACCTCACTTTGAAGCTCAGTTTCTGGTCTTTAAAAAAGACACGAAATGGCTTCTATCACATTGGCGCTCTCGCAGTTCATAATCCAAGATTAAGATTAAGAGGATTTACACTAGTGAAAGGATTCAAGTTGAAATGATTCTCTGCTGGGAGTTGCGTCTCCATTTTCATGAAAAAGCTAGGCCCTTCCGATTTCCCCTTGGAGGCAGCAAAGCTCGTTTGAAGCGATTCAGCAGAGCTGAGGCTAGTAGTAGAATGGAACTTGCAACCCTTTTTGAGATGCTTTTTCAAACCCTTATGGGTTCCTTTCCACGAGCATTCTTCATATATGCACTTGAGTGCTAGCTTCGCGATTTCTTTCTTAATGGTAACATCGCGCTTGAGTAATCCGAGACTCTGGCGACAGACAGGACATCTTCTGCGGCCATCCATTTTCATGGTCTTCTGAATACAACCCGAGCAGAATACGTGACCACAAGCAGCTCTGATGGGGTCATTAAGGACACCCCACATAATAGGACACTGATATTTCTCGATCACACGCCCTTTATCATGGAAGATCTCAGGAACGAAGCACGCTCCAGTGTGTGTAGGATGTTCTTGGTCATAATCATCCTCAAGGACTTTTGCTTGCTTGCAACCCATGTTGTCTGCTGTGTGTGTGAAAGTAAGTTCGATTTAAATATATTGCAAAATTCAAGCTGCACCCTCCTTAAGAACCCGAAATCTACTGGAAGTAAAATCGTGATTCTTTTAAACGTTTATTAATTCTCTCTTTTTTTTTTAACAAACTTATTCACTGAAAGAGTCTTGTTTCCGCAAATAAAATTTGAACCCACTTTCAAATTTAATTAAGATTCTAAATGGAAAGAACCCTATTAGATTTAGATACTTTAAGATACACTCAGAAACATATCATGCTGGCTTGGCTGCCTTCTGAGCAGCTTCAAAAAAATAGTAGAGCTTTGAGAGAACTGGTAATTTTCTGTTGAGTGGTGATAAACTGGTGATTTCTTAATAAAATTTATTTAGTTCCGCAGTTCGAAATTTTTTTCCAGTGTCCGTAATCGAACAGAAAATTGCTTGAAGATATGCAAAAAACCCCAGAAAACCTTGAGACAAAGAAATCTAGCCTCTGATTAACTTCGAACTAATCTATGGGAGTTAGTGGAGAAAAAACTTAGTAGAAGTTCATAGTGAGAAAAAAGAAAAAGGATAGAGAACGTTATATTTCTGTTTTTCTTGGAAAAGCTGATTTTCCTCTTTGAAGGGACTCTTTTCCTTTAAGCCTCTAAATAATACGCTAACTAAAATCGAAGGTAAATAACTTTCGGAAAAGACTGTTTGAATAAAAAGCTAAGAGATTTGTTAAATAATAAAAAGGAGTTAGATGGTCTCGTGAGTTAGATGGTCTCGTGGGTTAGTTTTGAACAGCTGAAGCATTTTATATCAGTTATTACTGAACTCTGGGGGAGAAAGTTAGCCTTTTGGGCGAATTTGTTTGTGGCTGGCCTGATTTGAGGGAGGGTGATTACTCAGTCGATAAATTTTTGAAATGAGTGTTTAGTTTTATTCGAAACTCACTTGATTCAAAGATTTTTATCGAGTATTTCAATATTCATCTACTGTATATCAGAAGCCTTTCTGTGATTCGATAATGCCGATAATCGAGATAACAATGGGTCCAACCTCAAGAGAGGAGTTTTAATGAACTAATTTGAAGTTTGCTCTGATGTTCTCAACTTCTCATAAATGTTTAGCTTGTATTAGCAATTTCGAGTCGATCAATAAGAAGGATTCACGGAATCCAGTATTCTTATTACCAGCAGCTTTCCTTTATGAGAGCATTATTAGCTTTTTGCCCATAGTTGACCTTTTGATAAAACATTATTCTTAGTTAATATACATCACAACCAATCACCAAACTTCCGACGAAATATGAGTCTTTGAAATAATCATTAGAAGGTCTCAACCTTCTTTTTGGTTTTGTACTCTGTCTCCGTGAATTCTCAATTAATATCATTTTACACGAGTCTCGATCAAAGCATACAAATGAAATTAATAAAAAATAAGAGATTTAATGACGCATATAATGTTCCTAATCACTTAAAGCATCAAATCTTTATTAATAATGATGAGAATTATGATGAATAAGTAGAGTTTTTAACTATTGAATGAAGTATTCAAAATTCTCAAATCGTTTGATACTATTTACATACAGCTCCTCTACTCTGTCCTTTCAATAAATACAGAAAATCAATAAAATATATATACTAAAAACAAACAAACTATTAAAATCACTCACGGATTGGTGGTGTCCTCACGATGACTCTCTCGCTCAGTATCTTTTCTATCTCCTTATGGCTCATTTCTCCGTTGACGTACTTCACAAAGAAAAATGGAATATGGAAATTGCCGTCATGTGCCACTATGTCAAACTTTTCCAAGTAATCATCGATTTTTAAAGGAGTCTATATTTAAGCATTAACATTAGAAAAAATATTTTGCTTCTCGCCAATTACTTCTCTTTTCTTTGAGTTAAAGAATCCGTATTTGATTATATTTCTCGTTGGAAGCAATCGATTCATATGTACATCCTGATTGTATGATATTAGCATAAATAAGCTTCAGAATATTAGTATTACATGCAACTGATCTCCAAACAACATCACGTTTCTCTTATCGTTTCCGTGGTATCCAAACACCTTAAAAACATTGTAAATTACAAGATATAACTGAGAATTTACTGTTGATTTGGTCAGCGGGCTCACGACAGGCGTTTTGAACCCATCGACAATTCCATCAGAGGAAAAGGTCAGCGCATTTCCATGGAATCTAAGGTCTTTGTACTCCTCAACGTTAATGAACGCATGCATAAAGGAAATTATTATATCTAACCGCAAAAGTTTTAGCACAATTAGGCTCAGCACTGTTTTACTTAATATCCCAGAAGACACGACACTCATACTGATCGAGTTATTGTAGTTATATCTCAAAAAATTATCCAGTCCGTTCCTCGCGATGAAACTGATCTCCGTGATTACATTCTAGTTTCATTTTAACATCAATACTATTAGACAAGGCGATAATAGTTACCTCAACGTTGTCAATATGTAGCCTATCTCTTATGAATTGACTCAAAGCTTCTTCCGTCCTTCTTTGATAAACCCTGTTTATATAGTAGTACGGAGGTGGAACATTCACAATGAAGCGCTCTGTATATTTGAATTTCTCATTCGAGCCCTCTCCATTCACCGCGGACTAATCAATGCATTCAGATTTTAGTTGAAAAAGTTTGAATCCACCCTTCGGAAGACGCTAAATGAGGTTTCACACTCATGGCCTTCGTAGTTGCAAAGTGTCATCGTACGATCGAAATCTAATAGAAAGAGATTTTAGCATTTAACTTCGTGAAACGAGCTTACCGCTCATAATATGTAGGTTGGTTACGCCATCCTCGCGTAGTCTTATGAGTTTTTCCAGGAGTTCTTGAGCGTTGTAAGTATAAACCTAGCAAAGCTGCAGCAAGGCAAAGGAGCCGATTACCTTTTCGTTATCGTTGAATTCTGACATCCTAATTTTCGGAATCTTGATTAGGGGTATATCTCCAAAATGTGCGGGTGCATTGCTAGTAGGAGTTATAAATGAGCTGAAAAGTGTCGTTACCTCAAAAATTTCTTGAGAATCATCGCACGTGATACGAGCGCAGCAAGTTCAGCCATAGTGACTAGTAGTTATTTTTCTGAGTAAGGAGTGTTTATTTAAAGAAAGCAAAAGTGCTTATTTCAATTAAAATTGGGAATATCGGTTAAGTTATTTCCTGAATCATTTCGTGAAAAACTGTAAGACGAAATCCATTGTAGGCTGCATATACCCTCAGAAAGAAGGCTGAGAAGGTCCGCTTATGTTTTATGAAGTTATTGTATTATATTGCATGATATGAAATACTCGGAGGTTATCTCTATAGTATGAATCTAGATCTCTTCCTACATATTTTTCTAATTCGATTTAAATGAATACTGCGGCATCTTAAAGAGCTCGAGCTGGTTTTCCAAATAAAACATAAAGATGGGTCAGAAGCTCCCTGCAACAAATTCAAAGAGAATGGGTGTTTTTGACCGCAAGTTAATTTATTTGATAAATTTGAGTTAGTGTGTCATTTTCTGATTTGATGAGAGAAAACGGAAGGAAAATCGATTTTCTCCTTTCAAAAGTGGACCTGAGAAATAAATGCGAACCTATAAGCATTTATAGGGGGAAAAAAGCATTCTCGCATTGTTCATTACAACAAACGCAAATTGAGGATTATTTAGATAGTAGATCATATTAATGAGAGAAAAGATTGCGACAGAGTTAGTTTGCTACTGCTAATCATATACGCTAATTGAAAAACTCTTATTAAGTCTTATTCATGAGCGAAGCTCACTGTTCAAGACTATACTAGTAATTATTTGGTATAAAGATCTTTAACATCTTAATTTGAGACGAATCCTGGGATCTCTCATAAAAAATATCATCTATGGTAACGTAAATCGCATCTTTTTGACAGTTGGAATACTCGGTTCCAAGAATTAATAGAGGGTATTATTAACAAACACTTCGATTACATTTTCAATGATATTTAATCTAGCAACCTATTAAACAATTAGAGTTCTCAAGTATTAGGTTTGTATGTATGTCAATAAATGCCTACCATTACGCATAAATACAACGGAATCATGCACAATCTTCGACGTCCGATAAAAATTTAAAAGAAAAAGGAACGAACGATCTTGAATGCTACATCGTTTACCAAGCTCACTTCTTACCGAAGAACATTGAACTGAAGAGACCTTTCTTTTCGGTTTGCTGTTGTCCTACCGGACTCTTTTGACTCGTCAAATTCGTCGTTTGCTGCTTGCTCGATTCTCTACCTTTAGAATTCAACCCAACCGGCTTATTCAACACCATCGAACTTGTCAAAAACGAAGGAATTTGGAATCCACTAAAAGAGCTATTGTCCTCGGACTCCTTCTGTCCTGTAGATTCATTCGCTAGTTTCGCTATATCATTGAAATCTGCTACCGGAGAAAGCATTTTGAACATCGACTGCTGGCTTTGACCGGGCTCTCTGGTCGTTGTCTTCGTCGTTTTTTGTAGCAGATCAGGAGACGGCTGTTTTATTTTATTATCTTCCTTTCGGATCAACATGCTCGTTCTGCCGGAGAAAGGCCGCTCGGGCTGCGCGTCATGCTTTGGAGAATGCTTCGTGATTCCCTCAGGCTTTTTCGTCTTCAGCTGTGATCCCAAGTCCTTTGTTCCAGATGACTGCGTTAGGGTTGTCTGAGGTTTCGTCAGAAGAAGCTTAGAAGAGGTGAGTTTATCCTTGCTTGACGTCGCTGAGGGATCAACCTTACTATGGCCGAGCTTACTATGAGAATGAGAAAAGAGTCCACTTTGATTGGTGAGGAGGTTATGCGCATTGGCTGAAGGTTCATATATTGCCTCTTTTCTTTCATTAGCAGTTGTGCTTTTCTCGACTGAAGGTTCATATATCGCCTCTTTTCTTTCATTAGCAATGCTCTTCTCAATGAGGCTTTTCTCGCCAGAGATTTTCTCAGCTGTGCTCTTTTCTAGCTGACTTTGAGTTAATTCGGTGCTGGTATTCCCCTTTTGAGAGGCTTTGCCTTGGCTGCCTCGGGATGAGTTATTCATGACATTGCTATCGGTTGATATATCTACTGTCGATGACTTCACTTCAGAAGCGTTGGTGCTTGCGGTTTTGGGCTTTTTATAATGCACTGAGCTCCCTTTATGAAGAATAGAGGTCGATGATCGTCCGAGGTTTTTAGCGGCAGCTTTCGGTTCTTCTTTCGAGAAGAGCTCACTGGCAAGCACATTAGTTTTCTTCGGCTGTATGCGGATTGGCGAGTTATCATAATACTCGGGGATCTCAAGGAAAACTCCAAAATTATCACCTTTCCATCGCACGACAAAAAGACCTCCTTTATGCTTGCTTTCGAGACATCCTTGCTTATTTTGAGCCTGAATTATCTTCTTTGCCTCCTCAGAATGCATCTTGCTCTGGGCCTTCAGTCTCGGGACCTTGTTCATGAGTATTGCTAGCCATTGGTGGACATAATACTGTCCGAACACGTGATCCAAGTTTCGGTAAATATTCAAAGCCTCCTCCAATCGTTTGATTGCATCGTCCTTATCTTCCAGGATATTCGCCTTGAGGTACCCAAGCGCGGCCTCACAAACCGCGGTTCCGAGCAAGCAGCCGAGGTTTCTGAACTCGTCCAACGCACTGGTAAACTCCTTAACAGAGCCTTCGAAATCTTTCTTAATCCAGTTCAAACAAGCCTTGAGTTTCTTGAAGTTAGCAGAAGCCAATTTATCCTTCAAATTTGTATACAAAGTCTCACCGTGCTCAATGATTTTCTCGCATTCGCCGTATCTCCTCAACAAGAAGAGAATCGAGCAATAGAGCAGTGTTACGTGACAGCTCGCTTTCATTCTCTTCTTATCGATGCTACTTATCTTTGAACCATCCCTAGTGACGACCTGCGAGTCTTTCGAAGCAGGAGTGCTCTTCAGTGGAGGTTTGCCTTTTGTTGATTTCGTCATGCTCTTTATGGATCCAGACGTTCGGCCAATGAACTTCGCTGATCCCTTTAAGCTCAGTTTTCCTTGTTCGTTATCCTCATCTTTGCTAGGATGGCTGCCTCGCTGCGATTTGACCGCTGATTGCTTATTCGAAGCATCGCTGCCTCTGCTGTCGAAGTCATTCTGTTTCTTCTTGCTGGCATCTCCTTGCCAGGAATTATCGTTCTGATCTTCATCATTCCCCCTTCGCTCGTCCGAATCCGTCCTCACGCGTTCGTCACCAGAGAATCCTTTCGTGTTGTTATCTCTATCAGGCCCTTTGAACGACTCTCTATGACTACTCACGCTATTTTCACTCGTTTTCTGCAGGTATGTGTACTCGCTGTCAATTGTTCCAGTTCTCTGCTGCGGTAATCTACTAGGCCTTGCAAGGGACATTCGACCAATGGGTTCAGTTGTCGTTGGAGCGTTTTCGTTGATGAAGTTTTGATACTTCGCTGAGGCTTGAGCGTCAACGGACTGGAAAGGATCATCGTTTTCTTCTGACCGAGTCTTTTCGGGACTCTTTTGCGGAGAGCTTTGGCTAAAACCCTGAGGATTAATGATATTCGCCGCATCAAAATGCGCCACTTCAATTGGCCCTTCTTCAGCCTCTTTCTCTTCTTGAGTTTTGAACTCTTGTCTTCGCCGAGGCATGAGCGACAAGCGACCTATTCCACCTGATGTTGGCCCAGATTCTGTTTGCTCTTTGTCAGGAGAAGATTTGTTAGTGTTAGAATTAGAGAACCGCTGCACCGACCCGACGCTAGCATTGCTCATTCGTGGGATTCCGATGACTTCGCTGGTTTGGTTGTCAATGTATTCGTTATCCGGCCATTTCGTCCCTCCGAGGAAAGCGTTCTGATTTTCGGTGCTTTCTCTGAGATTTTTGATTGCCATGAGACTGCTTCTGACTTCCGGCGGATCAAATGGACCGCTTTGAGTGCTCTTTCGCTTCTTTTCAACATCATCGTCGCTTTTGGATAGAACATTTTGGTTAGTGCTTTGGGAACTGTTGCGGTAAACCGACGATCTTAGCATATTCGCCATGTTTTCCGTCACTACAATCGGAGCGGCGTCTTCCTGTTCTTCCTGATCACTGTTAGGTTCTTCAGCTGGCTCGTTCGACTTCAACTGCTTTTTAACTTGGGACTGCTTGGTGTTATTAAAGCTCTCCAAAAGCTTCAAACTGCCTCTTGAGAGACTCAAGACCTCGATTTCTGTTCCTTTCGAGCTAGTGAGAAGGCAGCTGCTGCTCATGAGGGAGTTCTGAAGCGATTGTCGAGGACTTTTCTTGTCGTTGTTGTGAAGCTCACGGTGGATGCAGGCCTTGAAATTGGGCTCTTCTAACAAAAACACATCGAAATTGACTTTGCTCTCAGCGGAAGAGATCGCCAATTTATTGAAAAACATCGTGCCTTTCTCAACGAGATGCTTTGCGATCTCTTGGGAGAAAAACACGAGGTCCTTATGCTCTAACTTTTGCTCTGCATATCTTGCCATGAACGGATAAAGGGTGTACCACGCTTTCCCATCCAAAACTTTCTTATTTGACCGCTTCAATAGCGAGCTTCTTATGAGGATTCCAGCGAGCTCGTCCCAACCAGCCCTCCAGATCTTATCCAATTCTTCCTCGCTAATTCCGGCCGGTAGCAAGCCCATGAAACCGAAGAACCTCACAGCTTCTTTGCTTCGTTTTGCAAGATGCTCGATGGAAACATCTAGGGAGACTTGAAGTGAATTGAAGGAGGTTCTCTCTTCGGGACTAAGATCAGGCACGTTGAGTACCTCCAGCAGCGGTTTGGAGGTCAGCAGCTTGAAGAGGCCTTTCAGCGAGCGGTCGACTAATAACGCAGCAGCTAAATTAATCGATTGCGGGTGTCCTCCTAAGATTCCCATGATGAGATGGTCTTCAAGTGGTTGCTCGGTGATTTTCTTATTAGAGGGCTTATTCCAGAACCCGCCTTGGTTGTTCTTCGTTTGGCTATGAGTGTTATCGTCGTGAGAGCTTTGCAGTGATTGCATGTACTCCAGCTCGCTGGTAGTTGGGCGGTATTCCATGAGTTCGATGATTTCCGAGTCCTGGATCGGTCGAGGCGCTCTCAACAGGAACAACTCTTTCGCGTTCATTTTATCTAAATGAGCCAGGTCGTATACCTTTTCAGTGAACCCCTGCAGCCCGCCGCCTACGCTTGTCCTTGAAGTGATCAGAATCTTGATTTTCGGGCAAGTCAGGAGGATAATCTCGACCAGGTCTCTGAAACTGCCACGATCATTATTTAATACTTGATCAGCGTCATCGAACACGAGTAAAACCTCACCGCATTTATCTTTTAGATGGTCACAGACTTGAGTAATTAAGTTTCCTTTGGACTCTTTGTTCGTGTTGATATTCTTGCTGAGGTACCCGAGGCTCGAATCGAGGAAGGACACCACAGCCTCGATCGACTCGCAGCTGTAAAGCGATATGTAAATTATACCTTCTTGAAACCCTGACCTTTCGAAGATGAAGTTGGTCAGGCAGATTTTCTGTCTTGCCATGCGCTAAAGACGATGCTTGAGGACAAGAAGCTTGACCATAAGATTGATTTCGTTTTCGTCGCTTCATGTCATTCGCGTCTCGTTGGAGAGGTTTTCAAAGAAGCAGGTGTTAAACACGTTATCTGTGTTGCGAAAAATCAAAAAATTGCGGATTTGGCTTGTCAGAAGTTTACAAAGGCCTTCTATAACGCTTATTTCAACGGAAAATACACCATTTGTGATGCGTTCGCAAGCGCGCAGAACCAGTTAAGGCTGGATAAGGAGCTTC
>ENA-UOTZ01000708-UOTZ01000708.1-compost-metagenome-genome-assembly--contig:-NODE-708-length-27176-cov-9.547363_pt1 | contig 27176 bp, 17 predicted proteins | sample MGYA00238144_ERZ746983 | MGnify/ENA primary metagenome ERZ746983 (study PRJEB28759, sample SAMN06268863) | compost metagenome | isolation source: single cell | place: USA: California, Emeryville, Joint... | reverse complement strand
AGGTGGAAAAGCTCCTGTATGAAGAGAGTTGCTGCGCTATCAAAGTCTTTGTCCACGAGGTCTTTGGTAGGATCAAGAATTCTGATTAAGTGCTTTTCATGCGAGGAATTTCGAGCCTCAGCCTCAAATACTCGATAAGAAGTTGTTTCTTCATGAAGTTTAAAGTTCTCATACAGAAAAGCCGTCTTATGAGGGACAGAAAATGTCTTTTCGTGTTCTTTGGATAGTATCATTGCGGTTCTTGTTATTTGCTTTGAGAATTAAGCGAGAATTAATTTTAGTTGATTAATCAAAGTTAGTCCTGAGTATATTCAAGGTAATGAATCATAGTCAACGTTTTTCTCAAAACTCACAAACAGAGCTTCATCTAAGACTAGCTATTCATTAAATACCAGTTGATTCACATTCAATTCAATATCTAGAAGGTAGAGAGATAGCAATGAATCACTTATTATGCCTACGTACCTCGACCAGAGAGAGAGAAAAATGACACTCATGATGGGAATCTTTAGTATTATCTCACTTCTTAAGAATTCTTAAGATAAAAGTCAATTCACCTCAATGATATATAAGGGGATCTATTACATCAACACCGAACAATTGCTTACAATAGCTTATAACCATGATATCACCTGTTCAATTTGCTTTCTTAACCCTTCACTTTGTCGCATCTCTCATATTAATCGAAGAATGAAAACATATTTCCATTTGTTTTTCTGAGGAACTAATTGAGTACTGCGAAGCTGTAATTGAAGATAGTGAATCGTTTGACCACTTCCAGAAGCAAATAAACAATATCCTACTGTTCTTTCTCTCCAATACCATCAGTTTCAATGAATAGTGAGGTTTCTTTTTGTTTTACTATGATATGTTATATGAATAGGATATATATTTTTGAAAAGGTGAATGTTATTTCAACATTTAATGAGAAATACGGAAAGAAGCTCCTCACATCACTCAAGGTGATTGATTTTTTTATTCGAGGATAATGAGAAGCAAGCCTCTCCAAGACTCAATTTAAAGGAATTATAACAATCTTTTGAACTTCTCTCTCTATATATGAACAAACAATCATCGCCTGATCAGGTCCTCATGGAATATTCACAGTTTGTCTCCATAAGCAGCCCAATCACATTTTCTCCTCTCTACTTTCATTTTTGAAGGAGTAGCTGCTACGTATCATCATCGTTTGCACCTCATCTCGAGATCTTGGTTTGATATTTGCAAACCACGAGCTTTCTCGAATTTCCTCAATGCTCGGCCGAGACTTTGGATTTGGATGAAGGAGTCTTTCAACGAGGTCTTTGAACTCTGAAGAAAACTCCTCAATCTTTACTCGTTTTTGCTTCAGAAACCCCATCGTGAGGCTCCAATACTTAGCCCAATTTCCATTTGCTATCATTGAAAATTTAGAGTCTTTTCCATTCGCGCTGCTAAACGGACTAAATCCGGTAGCCAAGCTGAACAGCAGCTTTCCCAAGGCAAAGATATCCATCTCGGCCGCTTTGTACCCTTTTCCGCTGTAAAATTCAGGTGGACAAAGCTCTGGAGTGGTGATCGCGTCTCTGCCATTGAAGAGTTTTGGACCGAAGGTGTCAGAGTGTCTGACTGTGTGACCAAAATCGGTCAATACGATATCAAAGTCCTCGTTAATGAGGAAATTCTCGGGTTTAAGATCACGATGAGCGAGTCCTTGACTGTGCATGTATTCAACTGCATCAAGGATCTGCTCGAAGTAGTATCGAGCTGTACGTTCATCTAAACGGGCATTCTCCAAAAAGTCAAGGAGATCTCCGTTGGAATAGTATGGAAGAACGAAGATATGATATTCTTTCCCTTTATATTCTCCGAAATCGAGTCTCACGTTGTTGAGTATTTCAATACACTTTATCACGTTTTTATGAGAAGCTTTTAGGCGGAATACGCTGCATTCGTTCTCGAATGAGGCACGAGTGTCGGGGGTGGGAATTGCTTTGAGGACAACTAAGGAGTTTTTTGAAGTTGAAACAGAATCGATGGAAGTAGCGATAAATACAGGGTAGAGGTGGTCTCCACCAATTATTGAAGTTATGAGATAATTTTGGACGGTTCCAATAGCCTTTATGTTGCTGAGGTGGTAATTTTTCTCAGTTACAAGGCTTGGAGTCGAAAGAGGAAGGTAATTCATTTTATTTTATGAATAAACCCCTTTTCTTTGCAGTCAGAAAGGTAATTATAAATTAATCGGTTTGGTGGTGCTTTAACTCTTAAGTTTTCTGATCAATTTCGCCGTTGTTACACAGAAAATAGAATTCTGGAATGGAATCATTGCGAAATTACCCTCAGAGAGGCTTTCATTGCATGAATAAAAGAATACGTTGTACTATCACTTAGCAGGCTCAATACAATCAAAATGGGTCATTAAATGTAGTTTTCAGTGATATCTAAGGAAAAAGAAAGGCGAAGATAGGGGTAAACATATGATTATTTTAAAATTCCTTGCACAGGAATGTTAGGAGCGTTCTATGTTGAGCTATCGCAGTAGGATGCCTGCATGAGGTTTGAATACTAATACATTAGATAGAGCAATATAGTGCCTAGTATTTGCTCTCTGAATCTGATTAAACCGCTTAATTTTAATCCCTCCAAAAATGTTAAACCGAAAGCATAGCAATTCATAATTAGCAGACAAACCAGTCGAAACTCTCGAGCCAGAGCGTTCTATCTCCAATACTCAATTGACTAATCAACAGATAGTCTCCTAATTACTTCAAGAGAGGGATAGTCGCCAAATATAAGCCATTAGAAATTTTAATATTTCCATAAATCACGCGTATAACGTCGATTAAAACACATTATTTAAACAATGCGTTCACATCGCTCAGTTTACAAGCCTATTTTCAGCATACTAATAATGTTCAATGGTATTTTTGAATTGGAAGTATCCACGGAAAGGCTTTTCAACCTTATTTTGATTGCTTAGATCAGGCGGTGGGGTTACTTCTCTTCACATTTAAGGAATGCCTTACTTTTTGCTGAAAACATGAACTATTTTCGAAAATTTATTCCATCTTCAAAGTTAATATTCACTCTTTTTTTCAAATTTATTTTTTCCGACGTGGAATCAGTAAACTAACTCTCTACATAGAAGCTCTTACCCGGATGGCAGATTCTTACTTAATCAACTCTACCTACAAGCTCGGGCAGAAACTTGGCAGTGGCTCTTTCGGCAAAATCTACGCTGCAGTCAATGTAAAAACCCAGCAAGAAGTCGCAATTAAAGTAGAAGACGCAAAATCAAAATCCCCTCAACTTCAATACGAGGCTCGCCTCTATCAGAACATCCTCGGAGACAAGCCAGAGCTTGTCGAAGGAATCCCTCGAATCTATTACTATGCTTCACAGAAAAACCACAACCTCCTCGTCATGGATCTTCTTGGACCCTCTTTGGAAGATTTATTCAACGCTTGCGGTCGCAAATTTTCTCTGAAGACCGTTCTTATGCTTGCTGATCAAATGATCACCCGCATTGAATTCGTGCACTCACGAGGCTATATCCACAGAGACATGAAACCTGATAATTTCCTCATTGGAACAGGAAAGAAAAAGCATATTGTTTATATCATCGATTTTGGCCTTTCTAAGCGCTATGTTCGCGACGGAAAGCATATCGACTTCATCGAAGGCAAAAAACTCACCGGAACAGCGAGATACGCCTCGATCAATACTCACGTGGGCTATGAGCAAAGTCGTCGAGACGATATGGAAGCAATGTGCTACGTTTGGATTTATTTTTTGAAGGGAAGTTTGCCTTGGCAAGGCCTCAGAGCGAACTCAAGGCAAGGGAAATATGAGAAAATCAAGGAGGTGAAAATGGCCACTGAAGTCGACAAGTTATGCGAGGGACTCCCTCAGGAATTTGTGAGCTATCTGAATTATGTCAAGAACCTAAAGTTCACAGAGAAACCCGATTATGATTACCTAAGGCAAAGCTTTAGGGACCTCTTCAATCGGATGGGATACAAGCTCGACTACGAGTATGATTGGACTAAAAAAGCGAGGACGTCGGGTGATGTATCGACGGAAAGTCAGTCGAAAGACGCCATGAAGATTGAAAAAATTGAGCCGAGGGAGGAAGAAAAGATACCTGATGAAAAGAAGGGGAATGTGGATAGGAATCGAACGTCAAACCGAATTGTATAAGCTCCTTTGGTTTGCAAAGCTCTTCTAACTATTCTTTTTTGAATAACTTAGAACGATGATGATAATAACTCAACGACAGCTCTCAAGATGAATTCACCAGTAGTCAAAAATATCAACAATCTGGAAGTTAAAACGAACAGAAATTTTCATACGATGTGGATATAATTTTTCTTCTAGATTAGAATAAACTTCATAGATACGGATTTTTGCTATTGAATTGAGTGCGAGCTCTTTTTAATGAATTTTTCTTTGGAGCAATGTTCATGTTTTAAAGCTGTATTTCTATATATATATGTCATTTCGTAAAATCAAATTGAAAACATGTTTTTTTAAAGGCAGATGAGCGTTTGCCTTGGTCTGATTAACAGCCTCAAGGGTGCGAGGTATAGTATTTATATCTTTTTCTGATATTGTTAAAGTATGAATTTTAAACTTGTAATCCCAAATGAATAAAATTTGGCTAACTTTGATCTAACAAATGAATACACCAGTCTTGCAATTCTATTTTAGTGACTTTTCGCTATTTTCAAGTGAAAGCTCTTTTTAACAAAATATCTCGAATGTACAAGAAAGGACTATTTAATGAAATGTGAATAAATTAATCGAGTATGATATGAATATCTGACTTTACACTCTGAAATTCGTAACTTATATGTAAATTAATAGCTAAAGTGTAAATGATCCACTCAATTCTAATCAAAATCCATCATATTCATCATCATCTCCTTCACTTGAATTGCTGGCATTATCACCTGAAAAATAATTTCGCAATAATCGCAAGTTTTCCTGCATTTCCTCCTCAGTTTGAGGGTCCATTGCTGGGTCAGTGAACGTCCAATAAACCTTCTGTTCCACAAAGGCATCTGTAATGCACTCGACGACAAAATTTTCAATCGAAAATTTTAGCACGATGAAATTGCTCATAAATAGCACATACCACACAGCCAATGCCTCTGAAGGCGGCAAACTAAAAGGGATTTCGAATTCTGAATCTCCAGCTCCGATATACCAAAAAATCGCTAAACAGCACGAAATTGCAGTCATAATAAATAATAATCCAGATGAAATGATAATATTCTTCCATGGAACTTTGAAAGAAGCCTCCGAACAAATTTCCTCGACTACCTCAAATCTATAGTTATATCTTGCTCCACAAACTTGACATGCAAGGGAATTCCGAGTATTCTTCAATTGGGTGAATATCCAATGTTTCAGACAGGATTCATGCACGTAATTCATTGTGCCTTTGCAGGAACAAGGCATTAAAAAATTATCATCGTCGTCTTCAAGAGTGTCTTCAAGGCAGATTCTACAAGGAAGGAAATTTGCGTTGTTTTCATCTGAAAACACTTCAGACTGCGCCTCCGAAGCATCTTCAAGCTGATTTTCGTATGCTGTTAGTGTCTCTAAGCCAGGATTATTGACTTTGCTGGGTGTTAAAGGCTGAGCTCGCATTATAAATTCTGGATGATCATTAAATCAAATAATTTATTTGTTGAAAGCTTTAATCAAACACAAAATTTAACAAATGCATTGTTTGGCATAATCAAAATGAGTTTGAAATTAAACAGTGGCAGCCTATTTGAGGGACAAAGGGAGGATTTTCTGGATATGGAGTGAGCTTTAATATTCGAATTAGGATAACTGATTTTAATAATTATTTCTGTTCTCAAAAAGTTTTAAATTAAACTTGAGCTATCGAGGCTCAGTGTTAAATCAAATCTTAAAAAGGCAGATTCATTGAAATAACATTTCATAATAATTTCTCATTGCGGCGAAGTGGTAACGAAGTATTTAGATTCTAGACAACGAGCATGCATCGCAATATCAGTTAGGACACTCTTTTATACAGCTTTCCTTTTTTTTTTTATTGGTTTGTATTGCTGACACAATTTTAATTGAATAGGTTAAGCAAAGAAAGGCCAGATAGCAATGTAAGTGGCTCGACGAGAGAAAGATAATGACAAAGCGAAGCTGTATCTGGCCTTAAGAATATGACTTTCGTAAGATATTTTGAAAAAGAGTGAGATTTGCTGACGATAGTTTGAATCTAGCTCTTAATTGTCAAATGAACCCACACTACAGCACAGAAATATTTGTCTTATAAGCTCAACAATGATGAGGATGGTAATTTGGGTCCAGCCTTCCTATAAGTTGTCCATACAGGTTTCATATTCTTTGAATTGACTCTCATATTTAGCCGAAATCCTCAAAGTTTGTTCTACCTGCAATTTCCCGACTACCTTTGGCTCAAGTTTATGTGAAGAAAAGAAAAATTGTTGACTATTGATAAATTTCCACGTGATTAGCCTAGAATAGAAATCATTTATAATATTACTAGTGAATGAAAACTAACGCGTTAAATTCTAACTCCTCCTCAAGAATAAATTAGTGAGCCTTATCTGCCATTATGAACGATGCCTAATTTTCCTGCGCTTAACGAATGCGCCAGAAGGTTTTTCTTAGCTTCTGGCGACTCTGAGTTATTCATCTGCGATCTTTTCGGAGACAGCATTGATTCTCTCTGACTGATTGAACTTCTCTTGGATCCATCATCACCATCACCATCTAATTTTCTTGGACTTGAAGCTGAGTCTGTATTTTTTTGACTTTCCCATCTTCCTCGACTCTCAAGCTTCAGCAAAAACTTTCGCGTGATGCTTCGCATAAGCTTCTGATACCGATTTTCCAGCAAAGACTCCGTCAAATGAGCCCATTTTGCGAGAACTGGCTCGGATATGTCCCCATCACTCTTTTTAAGATCACTCTCCGGCTTATTCTTTTCTTTTTTAGCGCTTTTGACAACTTTTTTATCCGATAATTTCTTTGCTGAGGGGGACTTAATCAGCGCTTCCTTTGTTGGAGAAGGCGATTTTATCGTTTTAACTTTATTTTTCGGCAAGAGAGTCTTTCGCTCTTGATCGATTTCTAAATGAGTGCGATAAAATTTAACCATCTGCTCGTATTTTGTTGGAAGTTTCTTTTTAAGCTTGCTCGAGTTCAGCAGTTGAATCACTTCCTAATCGTAAGTAACGCGTTTAATGCAACAAGCTCGTAGTTCTGTAATTTACGAAAAATGCTTCAGAATTTGTCATCCTTCGCTTTGCTTCTTTCGATATCACACTAGAAAATGTTAAGTCTTCCATACCAGAGAGACGCTTTACTTTATTTTAACGAGATGGTCTTTTATTTTTTCAGCGTTCCCTCCTTTATACCTGAAAAGATGGATTTATTTGATACAATAGAGATAAACAAGCTAAACTACTTCACTAAGCAAGGCTCATCCCACATCTTGCGCCCGAATCGATCTTTGGTATTACAAAATATGAGAAAATGGCTCCACATGAAGGCAAGTTACCGATTACACCCGGATTAAGATCGAGTCCAAGAGCAGCAAGTAAATTTTGGTTCGTGAGCTTTTCAACAAGTGCTTTTTTCTCTTCTTCCGTGCCTGTGGATGTAGCTGAGTGGAGATTATATCGGAGTTACTTACGTGCTCTTGAGAATTTATCTGCAGTTGTTTTTGTGAATTCAAAGTGCTTGTTTCCCTGAGGAGAAAGGAATCTTCGGGAAGATGCTGGACTAAGGCTTCTTTGAGAAGCTCCTAGACTTGGAGGTCTCTCTTTTTTCTGCATTTTGTCTCTTCGTGTTATATTCAAATGATACGGAGATGTCCTAATAAACTTAAAAGTTGCTGATAGATCTTAGGTTTGGATTCAATAAAATTTACAAAGTTCATCGGCTCAGTTGTGAAGTGAAAATCTTGAAACCTGGATTTTTCCAGGGATAAATAATTTTGGCAGCCTAATCAGTTGTTAAGATATTCGATTCAAACTAAACTATCTATGTCGTGTGGCAGATTGAAAAGTGGTTCTCTATTGATCAGATGCTCTTTTTTTTTATATATATAAGCATTTTATTAGTAAGACTCTTTAGAGAGGTCTGTCAACCAAATATCATTGAATATTATGCTGTAAGTCAATTAATCAGAATTTATCCAGCTATTTTGACTGCTCAGCTCCAAAAGCTTGTACTAAGACCCAAAATTATCAAGATAACACTTATTTCAAGTGTTATTTGAACTTCTCTGAAAGAAGAGGAAGTAGACGACAGCGTATGAAAGGTATATTTGAATGACCAAAGAGGGTAGCTCTTCTTATCTTTTCGAATGATGTTCAGAATGAGTATGACCAATCATCGACTTTTGTGCCTCGCAAAAAATCTGGCTGAAAAGAATTTAAAACTTCAAATTTAGAAGTTCTTTTCGTAAGGCAATTCTTTTCATACTCTTTATGAGAATCTGGAACATAAGAAAAATTTACATGAAATAAATTGGGTATTTTCGTAGATTGTAAATTCTATGCAAAGCTTTTGAAAATAATGCTTTCTCAAGTGCTAAGCATTGTGGTGCAATTCAGAAAGGAGGTTTGCAGAAGGTCCTGCGCTGATAGTAAGGATATAGAAATTAGCTAATATGATGTTGAATTCAAAGCTCTTTTAGCAATTCTCAGCCCTTCTCTTCATCTTAGAGATCTAGTAGCCCTTCGGACAGCAACCTACGAATCTCATTCTTAAACGAGCGAAAAAAACAAGAAAAGAAATAGATACACATAATTTGAGAGAATAGGACAGCTCGCGTTTTTAGTCGTATAAAAAAAAACAAACTCAACTGATTCAAACTAAAGCCTCAATTGTTTGTCAGATCTTGCTTGGATGCATTAAATCGACTAAGTAATGCCCCTATTTCTATTCATTAGATCTCTTCTTTCTCGAAATTAATTTTCTGTGCTACTGGTCAACGAAAGCTCCTAATGTTATTTAGTTGAGGAAACTGGCTCACCTTTTTGAGCCATAAAACGAGAACGATGCTAATCTCAATCATCATCAGTGAGCTATGGAGGTATGGTACACCCCTAAGGACATCGAAATATTGGTTCTGTTTAGCGCAAGGAAAAAATTCAATGTTTCTTCATTAGTAACTGTGAAACTTTTCAAATATATATATGCAGAGGCCTAGAAAAATGGGAGAAATTGTCTCGACTAGTCGAAAACAGCAATTCTGACTCGCTATTAGCTCGCTTTTCTTCTTCTGAAAAAATTAAAAATCCTTCTCCTTGAGAACAATACAGCACTGGTCGACGATGAGATTAATTTAGTAAAAACTCTCTTAGTTAAGGAATAATTTTATTTGAATGTCGTGAAATACTTCTTTTTACTTATTTCAATTAACTCCGAAAAGTCAAACCAGCTTTGAATGACTGACAAATTCAACTTATAAAAATTCTGGCCGTGTTATCTAAATTCTATAAAAACCAGTACGCTAAGATTCCTTCCTTCAAATCCAAGAAGAAAGATCCCTCAAGCAATCCGAAAACGTACATTACAACCCTACCTTCGATGCAGTCGCGGGATTTCCAGCCTCCACAGGACCGTCGAATTAGCCAATTTAAGATAGTCCCAGCGCGCTTTTACAAATGTTCAAGGTTATAAACTTCTTCAGTGAAAATCTTGCGATTATTTAAAGGTTGCATAAACCAGAATTATTATCATAATTGTATTATATTTTTTATAAGACCGAAGTAATCCTAATGATTTCAAATTTTTCTGTCGTCTCTTTGGACAATTTTTTGAGGCAAGAAGCCATGATACAGGAGCGAATGACACTAATTCATCGACTCCAGGTGCAACACCATAGAAGCAAGGTTGAATGCTTACTTAATCCTCAGAGATTTTCTCAGGCGAAAGTTTACTCTCAGCCCATTTTCAATCAGTTTTCATGCTGGGAGCCTTATCAAACAAAGATCTCTCCAGTATTCGGAGTAAATAACCAGTTGCCTCAAGTTGAACGAATCAATCCATATAAGGCTCAATATCAATCGCCTCAACTCAACTTTCATTCACTTAAAAACGCAATATCACTTCCTTTAACAGTGAAGGAATCCTTCTCTTTGATGAATAAGGACAGTAATTTCAAGCTTCAATATCAAAAACCAACACACCTCTCAAGTCCGTTACAATCTGACTGCGGCTCAATTGAGAAAATTGGAGTGAAGCAAGAAGAAGATAAAGAGGATCGGAAAACAGCTTCGGAGTCTGATGTGACGGTGGAGAAAGTGTCTTTGAGCAAAAAGATCAAGCGAACGTAAGAACTTGATTGATATTTCCTTTTCTCATTTTCTGAAAAAGAATTAATAAATGCGGGCATCCAGAGAGAAAGCATTACGCGAAAGGTATGTGTAACAACTGTTACCATAAGTTTGGAAGGGTCGGAAAGCCTGAGATTTGTGGACATGATCAGATTTATGCCAAGGGACTCTGTCAAAGGTGTTACTTAATTAAATACAATAGAGTAATATAAATTGAAATAAGAGTAGTTGCTAATCGACTCATTAGGAAAAAGCTGAAAAGAGTTTAGCGGTGAATCAAAACAAAAACTGAGTAGCTGATGTCTGTGATCGATTCACAGACAAGAAAAGAGGTTGGTTAACGGATTTTTTTCTTGTGGTAACATAGTAAATAACAAATTTGGTAAAAATATTGCCAACTAGCTCTTTGTCGATTAAATGTTTATAAGATTTCTTTTAGTTACATACACAATCTGATAATTTGAAGTTCTTGCTTGGTTCTTAATAAAACTTACTCTTATAAATCTTCAATGTCTGATTGGATTAGAGAATAATGAAAGATGTTATAATTTATGGAGTAGGATCTAACAGTAAATTGTAATAGCGGAAATCTGAAGAAAACTTTAAACGCCAAAGAGGAAGAAAAATCTTCAAAAGCATTCCAATGCTTATAATTGTTTGGTTTAAAGATTATTTTTTGTACAACGACTGTGAAGATATTAAGATCTTGCTGCTACATTCACTCTTTCGCAAGAAGTTTCATTTGAATTATACCTTATTAAAAGTCAAGCAAACAGTTAACTTATTCTTTTCTACGTTGACCTGTTAGCAACAAAGAAAAAGCTATTTCAGATAGGAGAGCTGCTAGAATATGGCTCATTCACATGAGGAGGGCAATTGTCTCCGATCTTCCTTCTTTATTTGCGGATTAGAGCGCGATTTATCTCAATTCCACCGCTGACCCTAAACTATGCGATAATTATTACTAAAAAGCAACTTAATCAAGGCAAATATGGAATGATTTCCTTTCTCTTTCAACTCATACATAAAAATCTAAGGCAACTTATCCAACATTGAATAATACAGCCACTCTACTCAATTCGCACCCAAAAATTTTTGAATTTTCAGGCTCGAATTTTTCGACTGTGAATAAATTTTTTAATATTTCAGCAACGATAATTCCGAAATTTACCTCCTAATTTTCTGTTCAAATTTCATGACGATTTGCCTCCTCCAGGCAAAATTAAAAACTCTTGGATAGTAGCTAGCCCATACTCATTTAGCATGAATAAAGTAGGAATGAGGATTAAAAGGACTTCTAACAAAAAATTTCCTCAAAATCGAGCTTGCATGAACCCTCTTCACGCTTCACCGACAAAGAACGGCCTCCTTTGTCTTCCCATGAGAGAGAAATAAGCGTTCGGAGCTTCGCGGATTAATCCCAATTAAAAATCAAATTCTCTGTATTTAAATTCTTATTTCCTTAATTCTGACAAGTCGAGATAGCGTTATTAAGAGATAAGAGGCTTATTATAAATTTATCCCTATACATGAAGAGTACAGGTAAGAACATCACGAGACCAATTCTTTAGCTTAATGAACCATCCTAGCTGGTGAACCGCTTTCCACCGCGAACTACACTTGGAGCGGCGTCCTGGAATTTCTCCGGAGTCAAAACCGCCGTCCTGCCGATAAAGACGCCTGGCTCATAGAAAAAGCGCTTATGCAGGTAACTGCTGTCCTTAGGTTCTGCTTCATGTCTGGTAGGAAAAAATAAATGCTCTACAGAAAGAGCTTACGGCAAAAACCAAAGAATTCGAGCTCTTCAAGAAGAAAGTGCGCTTAATTGAAGAGGAATTACATTCAGAGAAGTAAAATTGCTTTTTTGCTTGTTTTCATCTGACTCTTCCTTCCTTTTGTAGAACCAAAAATGCCACTGAGAAGCTCAAAACTATTGCCACTCACCAAAGAGTCAAGAGTGACTTTTCTCCCAAGGTTCTTCCATCATCGAAGAAAAATCATTCGCCGAGATTATCGTTTATTTTTCCTGGATTCCCTGCGAAACAAGAACAAAGCCGCATGTAAACAGTTCAGAGGTTCTTAGGTCTCATTTGTTCTGTTTAAAAGTACATCACCTGCCTCTGGTCAATCGCGCGGGTCAATAGATCAACCTACAGGACCTTACTTTTTAAAGAATCAACATAAACAAAACCCTTCAAATGAAAAGCAAAGTCCGCAGATCTCGTTCGTGAATATCAGCTTAGTGCAGTCACCATTGTAACAAATTCGTGAAGAACTCAAATAACAAATGTTTTTATTATTTTGAATAGGAATGCAAAGGGTTTAAGTCAAGTCGCGTCTGGTACTCACCTCCACCCGGTTAATAGCTGCCGAAGCATGAAATCGGTTGATGAAAAGGCATCTGGGAGCCTATCGAGCCATAGAAGAACCCAAAGCGGAAGCAACCTCGCTTTCTCAAACCCATCTTCGTTACTTCCGAAACCTGAAGTCCATGAGGAGCCTATTGGCGCAAAGACATCCCGAAGAAACCTAAGAATTATCGAACACTCACCGGACCATTTGATTCCTTCTCATACGGATCTAAGCGCAATTTCATCGAAAAAGAAAAGCGGATCAAACTCTAGCAATGCGGCAGAGGGCACAAGCAGTCAAACTGAGCGAGTGATACCTTCAAAAGACAAAAGAAAATCAGTTTCAGCAAAACATAAAGAGTCTCACGACAAAACTCATTCTACCGTCCAGAATAAGCAGCAGATACCTTTACCACTGAATCTCACCCCAGCTCAAAGGCACGCAATGGTAGAAACAGTCAGAAGGAAGTGGACAGTAGATCAACTCCAACCGACCACTAATAACGTGCAAAGTACTCCAATCACTAATAATCCAACGCAAAACCCTGCAACTGTTACAGTTCCAGAGAAATCACAGAAAATACTTCCAAGCAAGCGCCGAAATCAATCCAGACCTTCTCCTTTGAATGAAATCGATGAGGTATTTGCGTCATAGTGTACAAGAATTTATTAACTCATTATTATATAGAAAGCACTACAATTAACGAAGACTGTCTGCACTTTACGAAGTCATATGGATGGAGTACGCGGTGTTTTCTTTTCTGCGAAGGACCCCGTCCTCACGACGATATCTGAGGATAGCATGGTGAAACTTTGGGACACAAAGCAATTATTCTCAGCACCTAAAGGAGCTCATATCGATCCGTACTACACATTGAGAGCACATAGTGGACCTCTTTTGGCGATTACGGGCAACCAAATCGATGAAAACATCTCGAATTCTCAAGAGAATTTGGTATTTACAGCGGGAACCGAAGGAGTGATCCGAGCTTGGAACGTTATGAAGCCAGAGACCGTCGATAACTTCGGACCTTGCGGAAATATAGATATTTGTGCAGGTGCATGGAAAGCTCATGAGGATGCCATTTGGCAGCTCGTTCACCATTCGCGAGAAGTAAAACCTGCTTTTGGCATTCTTGGGTCACTAATAAGTTATTTTTCACTAGAACCTAATGATATCATCGAGCTCTGATGGTCAAATCAAACTGTGGGGGAGTTCACTCGAAAATGAAGGGACTTTTGGACTAGGAAATCATATTGGAACAATCACTTACAAAAATTCTGAGATTGGAAATTATGATATTCCAACTTCGATAGCTTGGATGTACCGTAAGAGCGAGGAGATAGTCGCTGGGTATGTCAATTCGACGTCCCTCATCGTTTATAACGCAGAAAACGTAAATATTTTTCTGGAGTTGGAATAACTCATTCTTCTTAGGGAAAACAAGTCATGCAGATGAAATTCCCAAAGATTTCAACGGGCGCTTCTCAACAAGCGAATAAGTAAAAGAATATAGTTTTTTTGTAGATTTGCTCATGAATATTAGGGTGATTTACTCAGAAGAGATGAATTTCGTGATTTCTGGGCATGAAGACAACAGGATCAATTTCTTTGATTCCAATTCAGGTAACTTTGTCATACAAGCCTGACAAAATAATCATAATGATCCTCCTTCAGGAATCTTAATAAAATCAGTGCTTGGTCATACTGATGCAATTACCAGTCTTTCAATTAACAAAAACCGCAATCATTTGGCCTCAGTCTCCCATGACGGAACTCTTCGCATCTGGGACATGAGGAATTTCCAATGCCTCAGTGAAACAATGGTAAGCTATTTCAGTGGGGTCTCAGTATTCATCCGCCCTTTTCTCTGCGCAGGTCCATTCAAAGAAATATGACGAAGCCGCCCATTGCGTCAGCTATTATACAAATAACCAATTCGACATGCTTGCCACAGGTAACGAGATTAATTCCTATGTGTTAAGCTCAAATCTACTTCTACATCAAGGTGGAGCAGATGGCATTGTTAAAATCATTGGATACAATTAAGAAGGACTCTCAAAGTATTCTGAGAGCTGAGATATTGAAATGACCTTCTTCTAATATAATTGTCTGAATTTTCAGGAAGCGAGCAGACTCTTATCATATTGAAATGCTTTGTTTGTGTAAAGGGCTATTTGGCTGTGCTTTCCTCAGGCGAAGCTTAATTTAAGATTAGCAGAAAACATTTTATTCTTTGCTAATCTATTCTCTATTATCTTTCATGTTAATTTTTTCATTTTTTTTAATCTTCATCTCCAACATGTTGTATGATGACATTACCTTTTGTAATGTCTTTATGAACAGCTGTTTATAAACTGATCTATGCACAAAATAGTACAAACACAGAAGCTCAAATTGAAATAATTCATAATCAAATATAAAAGTAACTAAGGACTCAGAGTGAGTCATCCCATAAATTTTTTCTCTCAGCCAAACAAATAACTTCACACAACTAATATATTGGCCATAACATTCTTCTTGGAGTCTTATGTTAAGGTGTTTTCGTTCAAAGACAGCGGGAATTTTAAATTAAGTTTGAATACAAGATCTACCATGGCATGGCTACCAAGAACAATTTAATAGCTTGCATAATTGTTGTACTTTGGAAGTGAGGCTAGTCAATATGGTAATTTTGTTATGTATTAGCGTTTACAGATCTCTGCCGAAGAAAAACCAAATGATTTGTCTGCTTTTTATTGTTCTAAAAGGAAATTCATAAACATAATTTAAAATTGCGTTAGTTCGTCTCTCTTCCAAAAACCTGGACTTATGGGTACCATTTGTTGTTCAAATCGCTCAGATAAAGCATTTTTTCACCGCGATTCTCTGGTCTTAAACTATACTCGATTACCCTCCGAAAATTACAATGAAGTAACGATTCAATATATCAATCTGATGTATTCTAGGTACTTGAAACAGTACGCGAAATCTTCATACGTCTCAACGGAATCCGCCAAAGTCAGAAGCAAACTACCTTCTACTTGCTTAATTTGTTTGAAATCCATGAAACGAGATCAGAGGCGGTTCCTGAGGCTATCGTCGCGTATATCTGGACTATTGCAGCATACTACGCGTCACATCGCATCTTGCAGAAGTTTTCCAGTGACATATATGATCTTCCCCCGTTCTTTCACGTAAATTTTGAATGGGTGGACAGGGAGCAGGTGGAACTATATACTTTTAAATCAAATTTGACGGAATATATCCGAATCGTGACAGAGAAGCAGCATATAGTAAGCGCACTTCTCATTCAATTGGATCCCTATCTCGAAAAAGTTGTTGGTAACACCCGCAGTTATTACTTTTTTGTCCTAATAGTTTTTGGATTTGAAATTCAGAGCTCACAGAGAGCTTGAGATTCCAGTTGAGAAAGGAGGGTATGAGCGAATCTGTGATGTAATTGCTATGTTCTGGATGTTATTATAATGCATATGCCAGTGAAAACGCAGTATCTGAAGCAAAAAGTAATTTGGAAAAATGCCGAGAAAAACGACGGTTCGCAGAAGAGTTTTTCCATGATTTGCAGAGAAGAGAAAAGGAAATTATTTTCAACCTGAAAGTGTTCAGAAAAGCTGTCGAAATGTCACATGAGGTTGCAAGGAAAGCAGTAAAAGCTGGGAAAACTCAACCTGCTGAATTATATGCTGAGTTTGAAAGCGCAATTGAGAAGCTATTCAAATAAGCATCCATCATCATATCAGATGTATCCACCAAATTGATTAGTAGTAAAATAGATCATAGTTAATCTTTTGCTCATAATGGCTTTTTCAAAGTAATTTTGATGATAAGCTCATTCAATAAATAATCACATTTACTCGATTTTTGCATATACATGCCGATAATAGCTTTCGTAATTTTGCTTGTAAGATTAGTCAGTCTCATACTGAGTCGCTTGTTTCTTTGTAGATCGCGAATTTAAAGATAAAGAACCTCAATTTATTAATTCGATTATCTCACGAAAGCAATTGAGTCTCAACACAAAGAAGTCCTTCCTTGAAAAAAAATTAGATTAAAAGCAGTCCCAGTTCATGACGCAACCTTCCAATCACACCGGTCAAATAACTAAACTCTATGACCCCCTCGAAATCGAGACGAAACAGAAGAAAATACAAAATTACCTGAAAACGCATGGCTTAGACCAGTCACGAATGTCTATTTACACCACTTATTTCACATCTCGCTTTGTTTGCAGCATTCTTCCAGAGATCCTTAAGCGGAAAGCAATTCACGTCGAGATAACTTTATCAAAAAAGGATTTCCACCTAATCACTGACATTTTACAAAAATTCGAGAAACCTGACACAGAAGGCGAACTTATCAAAATCGATTGGGAAGAGGCCGTGGAAGATAAACGAGCGTCGCTGCAAACAAGCGCTGAAACACCCAAAACTTCAATGGCAACCGAATCTATCCTAATTGTTAGCATATGGGTCACATGGTGTGGTCCTATCCAAAGGAAATTAGCTTCTGCAGGGTGGGGCGAAGACACTGAGTGCTATGTTTTCCCAGGAAATTGGTCCATTCCAAGTATGGCATTGCTAGGCATTGAAGGTGTTTCAAGCCTTACAATCACGGATGTTTATGGCAATTCTCTAAAAGAGTGCTCTTATGAAAGAAAGGACCAGCTAATGAAAATTTTGGATCAGGAGTTCTCGTTTACTGTGGCAAAGAAAACAAAAGAGAAAGGCCGGCCTGAATCCGAATTCACATTGCAGAAAGATGAGTTTTATGAGGCCAGGGAGTTTTTAGTCGGGAAAATATTGCCAGCACTTGATTACGAGAATGTGTACAGAGGAAAGGAATCAAAAGAGCTTGATGATCCTCAAATTTTTAAGTCGGCGCAAATTATGTTTAGTTTATCGAGTATAAAGGTTATTAACTACAAAGAAAGGAAGATGGAGAAGAAATGGAGGAAAATAGATTGTATCAGTGTCTGTGACTACGAAACCAGCAATGTGATAGCATTTGTTGCAGAGGTTTTCAGTAAATTGAAAGAAGATTTGTGGACGTCACGTGTATTAGAGCAAAGTAACCTTAACAAGCAGAGCGACGAAGGCGTATTGCCAAGGCGGTCGAAACAAAAAGATGAATGCAAGATATTTTAGCTGGAATTTGTGGGGGTACAGTCACAGAATATAACAAGAAAAAAATATAGGTATTCAAATAGTTCTTCAAAGTATTACAGCTTAGAGTAAATCTTAATTTGAGTTTGTTTTCTTTTCAAACATGCTTTTTTTTCATACTTAAAAAATCATTTGGCAACTGATATCGTCCGTAATTCTTGAGCGATTTGTTTTTATCATTTCTGCGACTAGTGATATGTATGATGTTAGGAGTCGGGAGGTCGCCTCTGGAGGTAACTCATGATAGGAAGTGCATTGAGGGAATGTATGATTCTTGTTATTATTATTTTGGAAATACCCCTTAATGTTAGACTTTCTTGAAAACACTCTAATAAATAACTGCCCAGAATGAATTGTCGTTCCAACAAAAAAAGTTTTTATCCGATAATGATGGCCCTTTTCAACTAAAGCATCTTTTTATAATTAATTGACTCGAAAAACTCGTCTTCTTCTACGAAATCTCATTTTCCCTTTGATCAGAGACAGTAAATAACTATTCTTCATCATTATTTTAGATCTTACGAGATTTACATCAGTCTAGCCAACTCCAACACTCTAATTATGAATTATTAGCTTCCTTCATTGGCCTGTTAGCATCTTGCATCCTTCAATGAGACTAAATCAAGTTCTAAAACCAATGCATAGTATAATTTCTAATTCATACTGACAGAAAATGCCGAACGTAAAACTGCTTACATCTTTACATTGCATATTAACCTCTCCCCCATCTAGTTCAACTGTAACTGCCAACAATCGAATTCAAACTCCGACACAGCCGGAAAAAGGTATCAGAATTTGATACCGTCTCTGAGACCAATTAAATATCTTTTAAGCAAATATATATCTAAGTTTCATTTCAAAAGTTCCGTGCGAAAGGAAATATTTAAAATTTCAAAAATTTCTCCTTTAGAAAATGACCTTTTATCTCGAATCCCAATACCTCAACCTCAACAAAAAATACCAAGCTTTCGAGTATGAAAAACTCGTTGACATGGAAAACCCAAACGTCCAACACCTCACTATCCAAGATCCATCTCTCTCAGGAGGCGAGAACGTCAACGAAGGAATTGCGCAAAACACCTATCTCTTTGTGCAAGAGAAGGACCTCATCGCCTTCGACGTTGCAAACCTCATCGCCTTTATGAGGAAATACCGGTTCGAATACCTCGACCATAAGACCCTCACAACCAACGTTCCGCCAGAAGTCCAAGCCAAGGCGGATAAGTTCCCTTTCGAACAAATCAAAAACCGAGTCAGCTTCGTTTTCCAGAAGTACCAAGAGCAGCCTGCCCTTCTCGACTCTCTCATTGAGTCGGTAGTCGTTCCGCTTATGGCGCTTGTCGAAGAATACCTATTGATCATCATAAAGGCGGCTCCGATCGAATTCACTGTAATTCCTGAAATTCATTCGTTAGTGTCAATCATCTACGTCCTCTGCAAAGTGCGAGGCTACAAATACATCACAAAGTTCTTCCCACACGAGGTCAAGGACCTTGAGCCCGTTCTTTACTATCTGGTCAACCAACGCACTAAAGATAATGAGGTTTGGGAGACAAAGTACGTCTTCATCCTCTGGCTCTCGATTATCGTGTTGGTTCCTTTCGACCTGAAAACCATCGACTCGGCTCTTACGAGCTTGGAGCCAGCTGGCGAAAATGATAAGAGCGCAAAGACGATTCATGACAACATCATTGATGTCGGCAAGTTTTATATAAATTCTCCAATGAAGACCCGAGACGCTGCTGCAATTGTCCTCTCGAAGTTCTTTTCAAGGCCAGACATTCAAAAAACAGACTTGCTCAAAAACTATTTGAATTGGGCAGCTGAGACGATCAAGAGGCTCGAGGACGACCCCTTCAGCTCATTCTTTGTAACTGGAATTTTCTCCTCGCTTGTGGAGATCTTCAAGGTAGGCCAGCGAAATGAACTCCTTGATAAGATTCCCTTGATTTTCCGCCTTATTTCTGACGAAGAGGAAGAATCCAAGACTCAGGGAAAGAAAAAGAAAGTTGTTGACTCGAGCTCATTAAGACATTACAAATCTAAACTTGCTCAAAGAATTGCCTTGCAATATCTGAAGCCACGCCTAAATACTTGGGCTTATAAGCGTTCATCGAATTCTCTCATTGAGAATTTCAAAAAGACGCTGGATAATTCGAAGCTTCAAACGAACGTCATCAGCAAGGTGACGATGAACACAACAACGAGTACGCTTGACGTCCAACTATCGACTAAAGGCGGAAAAGACCAACAAGGCGATGATGATGATTACTTCGATGATGTTAATACTGAACATTTGGAAAGTATCATTGACTTTTTGTTGACTGCATTAAAGGACAAAGACACCGTTGTCAGGTGGTCAGCTGCTAAAGGTATCGGAAGAATCACCCAAAGACTTGACCAGGATATGGCCGACGAAATCGTCAACTCCCTGTTAAAGTTGTTCTCACCTCATGAAGGTGATGGCGCATGGCATGGCTCTTGCTTGGCAGTGGCAGAGCTCAGCAGAAGAGGGCTGCTCCTTCCGGAGAGGCTAAAAGAAGTTTTCCCAATTCTTTTCAGAGCCCTGCTGTTCGATCAAAACCAAGGAAACTACTCCGTTGGTTCTCATGTCAGAGATGCCGCATGCTATGTGGCTTGGGCGTTCGCAAGAGCATACGATCCATCCTTAATCAAAGAGCACATGCTTTCCCTTGCGCAGCATTTATTGATTGTCAGTTTGTTTGACAGAGAAATCAATTGCAGAAGAGCGGCTTCTGCGGCCTTCCAAGAGCACGTCGGTCGACAAGGAAACTTCCCTCATGGTATTAATATTCTTACGGAGGCAGATTATTTCACACTGGGAGTGCGATCCAACGCTTATCTCAATGTGTCTATTTTCGTCGGACAATATGAGGAGTACTTCCAAGGTTTCGTTGATCATCTCGCTACGATCAAACTGAAAAACTGGGATCCTGAGGTGAGAAGACTCGCCGCGGCTACTCTCTCACTTTTCTCTCCGCTCCATCCTGATTACCTTTCGAAAAGAATCCTGCCAAGTTTGGTACCTCTCTGCTTAAACGAGAGTGTTTTGATCCGACACGGAGCTATCTATGGCGTGTCTGAAATCATCATCGGATTGGCAGGCAAATCGCATCTACATTGCTGCGTTAATCTCATGAAAGACAGTATTTTCCTCAAGAGTTTGAGCAAAAACGAGAAGAAGCTGATAAAAGCAGGCGAGTACATGCAAGCTTTTAGAGAAAAATACGAAGGTCTCAAGGAGAAAGACAACCTGGTTGTATTAGACGAAACCACTTTGAAAGAAGTCATCGACATCGTAGCTAAAATCGAAAAGGCGAGACTTTACAGAGGAAAAGGTGGAGAGGTCATGAGAAACGGAGTTTGCAGACTTATCGAGTGTATCTCCTACGCAGGTCTTAAACTTGGTGATGCTCAGATCAAGCGATACATGGAGACTCTCGAAGAGTGCCTTAAAAACCCTATCACAGATATCCAAGACAGCGCTGAAAAGGCTCTTTCAGCCTTCAGTGAGAGATATCAAGGCGAGAACCGCAAGGAGTTCGCTTTGTTCGTTGAAAAATTCCTTAAGTCGGCCTCAACTGATCCAAATGTGGCAGTAACAAGAGGATACACCCGAGGTCTTGCGAGCCTCTCGACCAACCTCATCAGGATCTATTGGGAGAAGATCATTAAGGTCCTTTCCGAGAACTGTGAGAAGAAAATGAAAGAACTTGATGACGTTGACACGAGAAAATACGCCATTGCTGCCTTCGAGAAAATTGTTATCAAATTCCTTGAGGAAGATGTCGATTGCACCGGCAAAGACCTTCCGATTACCCAAGAAACATTAGAAGGAATTTTCAAAACAGCGTTCAGTCTCATGGGTGATTATACAATGGACAAGCGAGGTGATATCGGGTCCATTGTCAGAGAAGCTTCGATGTACGTGATGTTGAATTTGATAAAGGAAGTTTCTCTCAAATATAAGAAGAATCCAAACTATCCGCTCAAGATAACCGAAAACATTGTCTTCAGAGTCGTTTGTGAGCTCTTCCAGCAGTTGGCAGAGAAGATTGATCGTACGAGACTCATCGCAGGTTCGATTCTTCAGGAACTTGTGGACAATTACCATTCTCTTGTTCCTGATTATCCGCACAAACAGAAAGTCCAAGCTGTTTTCTGCCGCGATAATATCGTCGTTCTTATGCAGAATGAACAGAACAGAATCTCTAATGATTACTCTTTGGAGGAAGAAACCAAAGGAAAATCTTTCGCGACTATCAGCACGCAACAACAGGACGGTGAGAATGCTGATTTCAAAAAAGACTTTGTTTATTACTGGAACGTTTCGCATTGTGTTTACCCAGTCATCGTTCCTTTCTTGGAGTATCCTGAATACTCTTATCATCTGGTAAATGCAATGTTCTAAACTGATATTGAATCATTTGTGCTAATATAGGTGAAAGGGCTGTCGATTAGTGTTGGTGGTATCAACGAGTCGATTGCGAAGCACTCGTACCAAGCGCTGAGGAAATATATAAACGATATCTTGTAAATATTAAATGTTTTTCAAGTGTTCTAAAGGATTTATGTAGCAAACGGCCTAATAAGCTCGAGTTGATCAAGGACTTATTGACGAAAATTGCTGCAGTGATGAAAGATCATCCAAATGACGAAAGAGTGCTGGTTCCACTCCTCAAGACTGTGCAGTTGATTTTGAGCTCTGAAGAACTGCTGAAAGAAGAAATAATCACTCCAATTGCAACCGAGTTGGTCGACCTCACGTACAAGGAAATCCAAAAAACAAAATCCGTCGTTAGAGTAACAACACTATTCAATTTTCGATAGCTAATCCAATAATTCCTTCTCTTCAGCTCGAAAACAGTGTTGGTATATTTGTTGAGTGCCTCAGTCTCAAGGATAAAAATCTTCTTGCGAAGATTTTCGATGTGTTCCCATTCTTGCTATTCCATAAGTAACTATCCTAAATTTTTACCATTTCTCACTATAATACTCATCTATTTAGATTCCCAAAGGTACGAAAATCTTTCACTGATAAGATGTATCTGTTCTTGATGGGACATGGAGAAGAAATATTGGGAGAAGAATTGAATGAGAAGTTCAGTGCGCTTGTTTCAGAGCACGATTGGCTGGAAATGAACGTAATTTCAAATTCGTGGAGAAAATAGTCATTTGTTTTAATGATGCTTTTAGGAGTATGAATTAGAGTCCATGAAAGAAGAAGCCACCAAGGTCATTTCAGAAATTAGACAATCACTTGGAATTTGAGTTCCAACGCTTTCTCGTTAATACAAAAATCGATAGAAATAGAACGTATCGTTGAGTTTTAGAGTGTGCCACATCATATAGACATATAAATCAATATACATTTTAATTGTAAACCATAATTGAGAGGGTAGCAGAACGGTCTGCAGTAAGGTAAACTTCACACAATGCAACCAAAATGAACAATTTATTCATGTAGTAGTTATTCGAAGCTGCAAAGGATAAAATTTAAAGGAAGAATTTATAAAGGAAACGCACATTTATTTTACAGAGTAATTAATTGGTTCTTTTAACTCAGTTATTGAGTCATGTGAGATGAGAATACACGATTGATTTTTTCTGACTATTAATTAACTTTTCAGAAATTTTGAGAGTCTGCTATCTCTCAACTTTTCTACCTTTCAGGCCAATTTAATGTTTTCCAGCTCAATTTTCTTCACTTCAAAAGAAGAAAAGGTAATAGAACCAGCAAGGGCTCTTCATACCAAAATAAGTCAACAGCAGATGCTTAGCAGTTACTAACTTTTAACAGTGGTTAAGTCAACAATATTTTTATTCGTGATGACTATGATGAAGCAAATACTTTTTGCAAGAATGCAAGTTTGTTCGGTGCAAAGCTGACGAAGACATTAGAGAAAAGAAATTCTTCCGTATCAGCAAACCTGTAGCACTGTGATTCTATTCACTCAAGCATTATTTTTGATTTATCTATTCCGAGTTATTGCAGGGTTTTTTCAGTCTAGCAAAATTTCCTCCCATGAAATTCAGATATGTTGCAAACAAAAACCACACATTTTGTAAGACCTGCTCTTAAGAAAAATGCTTAATCTGCTATATTCTCACACGAGAGAAAGGGCCAGCGAAGCACGGAGAAAAAAGAAGTCTTTCCAAGCGATCTGGAGTTGCAGTAATGTTTTTCAAGCTCAATTATTCTTGGAATAATTGGGATTAGATTTTAGCTCATTGAGATAAAAGTTTTTTCTCTCAGAAACATTCTCAAAAGTTCGAAAGAATAGATGTGAAAATATTCTTGGATCAATTCAAATTCGGTATTTTACGTAACATATCAACTAAATTTAAACAGCTCACGCTTTAATTTTTCTTCATCATGAGTTTTATGCATCCAATATTGACAATTTATGCAAGAATACTAAGCATGAAAACTAGTTCAAACAACACTCTTTACCTCAAAAATTATTATTCGCTTTCTTAAATACTCCAGCTGATGTCTAACTTTCTTTCTCATATTCTCTAGAATGAATTTTGTATTTGTTGAAGCATTATCAAAAGCAACAGTACAGGTGGGCAGGCATCCAGCTCATTTCTGCAAATAGGCTATGATTCTCAAATATTTTAATGGTGGTTTGAGACCTTGTGAACGTGTTTGTAAATCTCACATCAAGCTCAGAAATATGAAGCTAGGAGCCACAGAAGGATCGAAAAGCCGTTTTTGATTCCAATGGCTCGAGTGTTAATGATTAGTATTTAGAACGATCAAGATTATTCATGAAGAATATAGCAAATGCTTCTAATTTACGATATAAATCCCAAATACTTTTAGAAGGATTTTTACTGATGAAATCCAGTCAACACCTCTGCTTTCGAGACCAAAACATCTCCTTTAACCATGAGATCCCTTTTGTAGTTCCACAAGGAAATAAGATCTAATTGCATTGAAGTTTCCGAACTAAAAATACATATTCTTCATTTCTTGCTGTTGTCTATCGAACATTTCAAATCAGATTTCTCTGAATTACTGAGTCTAATATCTGAACTTTTGTCAATGTTGATCAAAATTCTGCAAATTTCGAGAAATAACGAGCGGAATCAATTCCAGATTTGCTAAAAGCAAATAATCCTATAAAGATATTAGGAGTCATTCAAGCTGCTAATTAAAAAATATTTACAGCAAGACTTTAAGCCCGGGATTTAAATTCAAATGCATTCACGAAAAACCCAATTGCAAATTCAAATTTTCATTGAAGGAAAGGATGGCAAATCCCGCCTCGAAAAACATCTACATTGAATATGCGCTTGATCAAAAGCTGAAAATTTCAGTGCCTTCCACGAAAACTAAAGTGCATACCTGCGGTTGGCTGCTTGAAGAAACCATTCAAAAATTGAAACAAGTTAATCCAACGAACAAACAATTCGAAAACATCGTTGCTCTTCAAACCACAGACGATCAGTTCGCGATCGATCATTGGTTGACTCTACCGCAAAAAAGCATCTCGATACTTAAAGACGGAATTGTCCTAAAACCGTTCTACAAACAAGAAAGCGGTTCGAAGGATATCAATGGCAAAGTATCACTTGAAGACTTTGTCGTGGAGACTAAACTTGGATTTGGAGCTTTTTCGAATGTTTATTTGGGTACATGTATTTTATGAATTCATTGGCTAATAGATGATTGCCATTAGTCCGAAAGAAAGACACTGGAATGCTATACGCCTTGAAGCAAATAAAGAAAGGTGATATGAACTCCAGGAAGAAAAAAATCGTTATCCGAGAGCGACAAGCCTTGCTTGACATCACTGCCATTCAAATCATAACTCTCCGCTACTCATTCCAAACAGTAAATACTTTGGCTCGAGAATCGCTATTAAAGCTTTATTCATTAGGAAAACCACTTTTACTTGGTCCTTGATTTCGTTCCTTTCGGCGACCTCCACTCCTTACTTAAAAAAAGGAGCCTCAAAGAAAGCGAAGTTCGCTTCTATCTAGCAGAGACTATGCTTGGATTGAACACAATTCACAGCCAGAATTATATCTACAGAGATCTGAAGCCCGAAAACCTCCTCTTAGACATCGACGGCCATATTTTGATCACAGATTTCGGACTCGCGAAAAAAGTATCAACACTCACAGATTTGAACTATTCTCAATGCGGGACCCTCCAAGTCATCGCCCCAGAAATTTTACAACCTTTCGGCTATAACTGTTCCATTGATTACTATAACCTCGGGACCTTGGCCTACGAACTGGCCACCGGGAAAATCCCTGTGTTCACTGAAAAAGACCGAGTGTTCCTTGGACAAAATAACCCAGAGTTCGATACCCTATCCGTCGAATTGAAGGATTTTATCAAGCAGCTCTTGGACCCTAACCCTAAAGCTCGTTTGGGAGCCACTGCTGGTTTGAGAGAGATTGCTGCGCATCCTTGGATGGCCCAGATCAACCTCACTCACCTCTACAGCAGAAAAATCAAACCGCCTTTGCTTTTCGACCCCAGTTCGATCAAATACAAGCCAAGGTCAACCGTTCCGAAAAATATTGATGAAACAAACGAAAAATGCTTAAAACTCCTCGAATCCAGGAACCTCCCCTTCTTTTCGTTCTATGGATTCGGAGAGAGTTATCTTTTTGCCAAAATGCCTGAAATGGAGAAGGAGACTTCTCTTGAGAAGAAGGTCTCGAAGCTTGCTACAGCGAGTACATGCAATAGCAATTCTCCTTCTGTGGGAAGTACTAAGTCAATTGAGAGCTGTGATTCTACGAAAAGAAGCAGCAAGTCCGACGCAACGAATGAGGAAGACTGCTTTGAATGTTTTGAGTTTGAGGTTGGAAATGATTCGATAACTACTCGATTCGAGAGTTATACACTACCAGCTGTAAAATCGATGAAGTTTGTACAGCTGTCGAAAAAGCCAAAGCAACATGTTGGCATTTAAATTATCCACAGAGAAGAAACTTTTAACACTTGTTTTAAATTTGTATTCGACTGTGACTAGTTATAATGCATATCTTTTTTACCAATTAATAAATTTGTCCAATTTTTTTGTTGAAAATGCTTTGCTGTATGAATTTGCTCTTGGATGTGTATGGAAACAGGCAAGACAGATTCATATTTAGTTCCACACTATTTTTTTGATATGATATATAATTCTTAATGATGACTGCACAAAGAATTACGTAGTTCTTCAATAATAGGAAGTAAAGCTTGACCTTCCAAAATAAAAATGCTAGTGGCAGCTCGGAACTTTTGAAAAGTTTGTTTGGATGATAGAAATAGATTTGTTAAATTAACAAAGTCAAACTATCT
>ENA-UOTZ01000706-UOTZ01000706.1-compost-metagenome-genome-assembly--contig:-NODE-706-length-27240-cov-9.942863_pt1 | contig 27240 bp, 20 predicted proteins | sample MGYA00238144_ERZ746983 | MGnify/ENA primary metagenome ERZ746983 (study PRJEB28759, sample SAMN06268863) | compost metagenome | isolation source: single cell | place: USA: California, Emeryville, Joint... | reverse complement strand
CTGATATCTACCATAATCTTGCTTTGAGACATCATCAGCCCAAACAATTTCGCTTGAAACTCCTTTATATAATCACTGCTCAGATTTGAATGTTCATTTGTGCCAATTCCATCAAAATTTGCGGATTTCTCATTAGCAGTCATCGAAACAGGTTGAGAGACAACTGGATTATAGATAATGGTGCCCGGCTGCTTAAAGCCGTTTAAATTTGAGAAAGACATTGACGTTTGATTGAAATTGAACTCATTAGAATTCTGATTCATCGAAGGAAGCATTGAAATGAACATCTGGTTTCCTGCCCCCTGGACACTACCATCAACTTTTGGTTGCGTAAATGGTTTCTGCAAAGTAGGCATAGTGCTTTCATTGTTAAACACTGGAAGACGCACGTATTGGTAATTTTGGCTGATTTCTTTGGCGTTTTCCTCACCGAGCTTTTGAGTTTGAAAACCTGTCAACGAGAGTTAGCATTAGAGGACTTCAAACTAGAGAAAAGTAAATACTTTCGAGTCTATTCATTCCTTGAAGCTGTTCTTTGAACCCGTAACTTTGAGTTTGAGCGCTACCAACAAAATTTGCTTGAGATTGGCTGACGAAATTTTGCGATGAGTTCTGAATGGGTTGCTGGAGCATTTGTCGAGCTTGCAGGTAGTAATTTTTGCATTGTTCATGGTCACAGGAGTTTTCTTGACCGTCCTGCTTGTAAAGACACATTTCTCGAGAATTCGGTAGGTAATGTGCGACGCTGAGGTTTTTGAAATTAATTTTTTTCTTTTTTGTTTATTACATGACACGGACAAGTGGATTTAATAAATTTATAAGAATTTCCTTCCAAATGTTGTCAACGGAGAAGAAATTTCTGAGAATTGATCTTTAAAAATTTAATTGATTCTCTCCCTTTTTCAAACTTTTCTGCAGCAAATTAATTGAGTTTTCCTTAATCTCGTTTTAATTAAAAGGGGTCGATTTAAAAGTTTCGAAAATTTGAGACTTTTCGCAGAAAATTTTTCAGCAACTTTCCGCGATTAGATTGATCCTTTTCAATAGACGGAAAGCATCAATTAATGAGGTTTCTCTCAGCATCGCAGCACCAAATGCGTTTTAAACTTCAGAGGCTTTTGATGAGAAGACCCAGGCAGCCTGGTACTTTGACATTCGTTGAGAAGGCAGAATAAACATATTTACTCCTGTCAAAGTTTCTTGAATTGCGATTTCTGTGAAAAGGTTCGAGACTTTTGCTTGCCAAATTGCCGAATTAGAAATCAACGGCCAATGTTATTTTGAAAAATGGGTAGAAGGCTTTCTTTAATCAAAATTTTCAAAGTTGGTTTTTTTATCAAAATAATTGTTAATGATCTTTGATATTCTATCTTCTATATTCCAAAAGAATTTATCAACAAATTTCATATTGGAAAAGGAAGGAAATCGAATATATTTTATAAAAATGCATTTGATTGAATCTCATGGTAAGAGCCAGTTCGTTTCAATTTTGCATGGTCCAGCAAAATACGTCGATTTGAGTTTTTATCAAATTGCTGATGTATTTGCTAACAGTGCATACAAGAAGCTGTTTGCAAAAGGTATCTAAGGTTGAGAGGTATTAGCTTTGTCCTTGAATCATTTCATGCTCCCTACTTTGGAAAAGGGATTTGTAGAAATCGTCTTATCGAGAGAACAATAGAAATACCTTGCTTGAAGAAGTCTGTTTGGTAGGATAAATCTCTTAATTGTTGAAATCTCAACTGATTCGAAGCGTAATCTTTGCATCCATGGTTCCGACAAGTAGAGCCTTACTTTGATCATTTAGAAGTGTTAATTTTCAGATTGCTTGCTCTCCGAATTCCAACAAAATCTGAATCAGGGCATAATTATGAATCATTAAACTACAATTCTGATCTCACAATCCAAAGTAATGCTGTCTAAAAAAATCACCCTATTAGAGTACTATTGATATTTATATTTTCGATATTAGAACCTTGAAGTTTATTAAAAGGCAAATCTGTTCAGACTTATATCCCTAATAAATTATTGAGGAATAGGAAAATCATAGAGGCTGAACATTTCTCATGAATGCCTTAAAGAAAAAGTTCAACAACTTCAAAGCTGACTCCGTTTTCGAAAAAGTGAGCCGCAATGTTATCCAATGAATAATTAATCATTTCCAGGCGAGGCTGGCTGCAACTTTCGCAGGCGATAAATCCGCAGCAAGAGAAAAAGACATTATTAGTAACTCTTCTTCTGTCTTGAAGCCACTTCAACTTAAAAAAATTGACCTCATAGGAATTCTCAGCGCCTTCAACGGAACAGATCCTGAAACAAAGCCGGCTGATGCGTTCAAAACCATTATCAACAAACTGAAAACGAGTGATTCTCGAACAAAATGGAACTACATCATCAAGAACTTGATTATTCTGGATCGTGCAATTGAAGAAGGCTTATTTGTTGTTGATATCTCGGAATTAAGCATACCAGATATTGAAAAGTTCAAATGTGATGAAGACAGATACAGTAACTCGACAATCTAATCTCAATGCAGTTCTTAATCAATCTCAAGATAAACTAGCTTTAGACAAGCTTGTGCAATACTATTTCGACTACGTGAGAGAAAAAGCGGATTATTACACTCAGAAGAATGCAGTGTTAGCACTCAAGTCCGATGCTAAGACTTTTGCACAAAATTGTGATACTCCTCGACTGATTGTTGAATTTTACAAGATATTTGAGTTGCTAGAGCTATCATTCAAGGTAAAGATAGCAATTGAAATGAATAGTGGGTGATGTTTTTGGATCAGGTTGTTGATACAGGCGATTATGGTCACTTAAAATACGAGATTTGTCGCCAAGTGTTTCTTCTAATACTACAGTTTCAAGTATTTAGCTTTACAGCCATGTATATGGGGGTGATAACGATACTAGGTACAGTCATTATTTTATTAGAACACTCAACCTTAAACTTCTTCAAGAGCGAGTATTCTCGACTGATTTGAAGACAGCAACAGAATGTTTGGAGGTGTATCAGAATTTTATCTCTTATACGGAGAGAATAGCGAAGTTTATGCGTAATAACCAGTTCATCGCTGAGTTCCAAGGACCGTCTGTTGAAGATTTTTTGAATAAAGTAATCGATTGGAAATATCTTCAAATTAATCAAGATTTCATTGCTATAGCAAAGAGATGATATAATGATTTCGAATATTCAAGAATATATTCAGTTACTTAAAGAAAAAGAGCTCGGTTCGGATCTAGAAGCAGAGAGACGCTTAACGGAAATTGCACCAAAAAAGCTATCTATACAGTTTCAAGGATTCGGTCCCGAATATGATGTCTTGGATTTGAGGACAATTTGTACGAAAGAAGAGCTTATGATTGGAACTAATCCACCTGGAGACAATGCAAATCACCACTCTGAGAATAAGGATACGAATGACAAGAAAAAGCATGGCGACGATAAAATACCTGTAGATTGTGATACCAGCTCGAATCTGAAAACAGGAAGGAATGTTTTTAATCCCAAGAGAGAGTTTATTAATGTGGAAAACGCATGTGATAAATCCAAGTCTCCGTTCAACAACGCAAAGAGATTCGATGAAAAATTGTTTAACGAGTATACAAATTTTTATTCCGAGGACTATGACGCGGAATACGAATCGTTTATGAATAAAGTAAGGAGAACAACGGGACTTTTTTGAATGTAAATGCTTGTATGTCCAGAAACACATTGAATAACTCATTGCTATTTTATTTCATTAATTGTTATTTTATTGCATTGTTCTTTCCTTTTCAATGCTGTAAAAAAAGATATATATATATGTTTATTCAAATCTCTCCATACTGAAGAGAGTAATTTATCGTTCATTTCCACAACAACCATGCTACCTTGTAATTTCAGGAATGGCAGTGATTCCAACCAGCAGTGTTTTAGATAATGTAAACCTCGTACTTAATACTAGATACCAGACAGTAAGTCTAATCGGTTTTCGGATATCTGATATTCATCTATCAAAAGTAGCACTCTATCAAGAATACTTACAGCAAGAAGATCAACCTGGTCATCATATAAGATGGTTATCACCGCAATCCTAGTTTTTTAGAAGCCGCTAGTTTGTTGAAAGTTTATTGTCTAATGGAAAGGTAGATAGATAACTATGCAATTTGGTAATGAAAGCCAAGTCTGAATAAATAAGAGCTATATTTTCCTGAATAATTAGATAGCTAGATTGATAGATTGAAAATATTCACATATTTAAAAAGCGTGTAAAAATCGGTTGGAATTCTAAGTCACAATAAATTAGGGGGCTTCTAGGTACATCCTCAGTTGTTCCAACTTTCTTGCGATCGCGCGGTCCCATTTTTGCTGATTCGAAATGTTTTTATAATGATCCGTCTCTTCATCATATAAAATTTCCCATTTCAGGTATTCATCCAACGTTTCCTGAAAGATTTTCTGAACTTCACTTGAGTGGTTAGTTTTGCTGAGTTTTGCGTTTTTAACTCGTTTCTTGAACTCTAAAGCACATATCCATCCAATCAAATAATGGCCTCTTTCATGAGCCAGCAACCGATCCTCTTTTCGTTTTACCCAGGAGTTATTCTTCAATTGGCATGTTACGTCCAATTTAATGTTATGTTTGTCTTTAGAAAAGCTAATTTTGTATTTGTATCGGATGTGCCAATAAGTATGAGCAGCCCAGGGACTGTTCGTGTCTGGTTCGGCGCTGAAATCATCCCAAGTTATGGTCGGAATTTCTGTTTTTTCTATGTTTGAGCTTGAACCGATGGGAGTTGCAGGCCTCGAAGGTCTCGATTTTACACTTGGCCTAGAAAGACGGGTTCTTACACTCCCAATATCAGGTTTTCGAATCAAGTAGTCCAATGAAGAAGAAATCATTGCCCTTGAATTGCGATGAATTATTTTTCGATAAAACCGAATTTGTTTAAATTTGAATATTACTGATGAAGCAACTGATACTTCGAGAGAATAAAAATTAACGATAAAATTGTGCCTAATAGTTTGCAAGTGGCAGTTGTGACAACTGACAGCAATCGATATTGAGAAATTAGTTTACGATACCGTTCTAAGCGACCTTAACAACTTAAATAATCTTTAAATCAATAAAAGTTAGAAAACTCCACCAAGAAAAGAAGGTGATCTTGATCAGTTCAGCCGAGCTAAAATGCGGTCTAGCAGGCTCTTGAAAAAGAGACTGAATTTTAGCTTTAATACAATTCAATAATGCAAGAGCAATAGTTATCTCGCTCAATAGTTGGAGAAAACATGTGTTTATGTCAATGGACAAGTATTTTGAGTTAATGTTTGTATACGGCTGCTATCGCCGAAGGAGTCGAACATTTTCAAAGAACAAGAAAGGGATAGGTGTTTCTTTCAGTTTTTAATGAGAGGGAAAAAAAGTTTGAATCTGAATTAATCTTTTTAATCTACCCTTTTTAGACTTTTTTCAAATTCGTAAAATAGAACCGGAGAAACTTCTCTTCAATTCTCCAGTAATATAAATAAGATAGGGGCTCTTTAGGCTCATAAACTCAGAATGACAGTCGTCTCGTCTCAATTTGAATGTTTCCCCATTTCATTCGCTCATCGAACCCATTGTGTCCACTTTATCATTTCCTGGAACTTCTCCAACTTCATAACTTTCCATTATTTTGCTGACTTCGACGCTTTCGAGTATGCAGAAAGCGATTTACAAAAGCCTAAGGGGACATTGTTCTGAGATAATGTGAGTCATATAAATTGTTTCAAGGATTAGACTCAAGATTAAAAGAATTTTTCTGAAGATCCTTTGCGATAAGTTAATTCGAAATAAATTAAAACTGTTTTTCCGGAAAAAAGGCCCCAACGCATATGGAAAGCACAATTGAACTTGGCGACTCTCCTACCCGTCTCCGGCAATTCGATCTCAGCAGCACCCCTGGGGATCGAGTCCTAACTCCATCGAATCTCTCTTTAGAGGATAGCCCTCACTCGACTGTCGTCCTTTCCACAGAGAAAGTTCGAAATCCTATCCCTCTGAAAACTCAACTACGTTTTGCGCGCCCTCGGCCATCCCCCAACCACCGGCGGGAAAGACTCACGTTTGTCTCTGAATTCCAAAGAAGCTCTCTGGACGTCGAAAATTCTCCAACCAATTTACTTGGTTCAAAAGAAAGCTCACCGACGAATTCGCCGTTCGGTTATAAACCTCCCGGCAAGCACACCGCCAAGACGAGGAGTCTCTTTTGTAATTATCAGGAAAATTCAAATTCGCTAGCAATTAAATCTGAAGAGACCGATAACACTCATGGCGGTAAATCGTTTTCGCTCTTTTTGCCAGATGGCGATATGGGCTCCAGTTCTCATCTCGAGAAAAAACTGGGAAACCTGATACACCACTCAGCTTCCAATACTCCTTCTAACCAGGCTAAGGAAGAATCTCCATCGATTAGAGTGAATTTTTCGGAAACAGTCGCAACTGAAGGGACGATAACACTGAAATGCAACAATGAGAGACGTTCGATGCCTTCTCTCAACGTAATCCCATTAGATCCAACGGCTACACTTGTTTTCTTTACGAGAAATCCAGACTCAGGTGCATGGGATTATTCACATTTTGATCCCGTTGAAGCCGATGGAAAGGTAAACAAGAAAGACGTCGAGCGCTTCTTTAAAGCCGTGGAGAAGGCCACTCAAAAGCATTTTGATGAAAGTTTTTCTATCACTTCGTTTTTGAAGGCTTTTTGCTTTGGAGTTCCAGCGCTTGCGATGATTATTGTCGGGATGATCCTCGTCATGCTTGAGTGGTCACATTTTGGAACTACATGGACGTCTCAATTAACTGTTGGCGTGACGCTAGCGATCGTGGGTGGAGTCATGATGGTTTTAGCTGCGTTCTGCGGTTATAGTGCGTATGAAGTTAGAAAAGCGAGAAGGAAGTATAAAAAAGCTCTAGAAGATGTGGTCTGTCAACAGAACAGAGAGATGGCATATAAGCAAATTGAATGGAAAGTTGATTATGATAGCGATATAATTGAGTTGAGATTTGATTAGTCTCTGAATTCAGATAGATTTGCCGAGTGGAAGCAGAGAAAAACTCTTTCACTTGGCTTGGCAGCGTTTAGTTTTCTTTCTTCTTCCAACATGAAGTTTATTTCATAAATTATTTCTACTTATTGAATTACCGTTGCGATTTATTAGTGTTATTTGATATGCTCTTTTATCAAATTTCATAAATTATAAAGGCCAGCTTTAACAATGAAATCTCATCTGAGCTAAGGATTTGTGGTTACAGGCTGATTGTTGTTGGGGAAGTAAATTTTATCTTATTAATAAGGTTTCCCTGCCTAATCTCGTATAATTAACCATTGGTCTCTTACTTCCTAAAAATTGGTGGTTTTTGTTTAACCTTTCTAAAGATCCTCTAAAAATTCTGAATAGTGGGATTACTTCAAAGCTCCATTTATTTCAGCTGTAATTTTGAATTGGGGATCTTAAAAATGACTTCTTCAGTATCAATACTATGTAATAGATCTATAAAAAATCAAGTTCTTTCAATTCTCTTTCTCTTATTCATTAGCAATAAAACTCACTCCTATCCTATATATAAGACTCAGATTTCCTTATTATCAACTAATAATATAAACACTAATACCATTTTTATAATGATTCATCATATAAATCCAACGATAACATAGAGTGATGCTTCGGCTTTGGCATGAAGTAATTGGTCTGCTCAGGCGGAAGGTCCTCAAAAACGAGACTTGGAACTTTTTTCTGAATGACCTCATCGTATTCAGGATGCAGACATGAAATCTTCGGCTGTCCTTTCGGAGCATCAATGTACCGCGTTTCGAGCTGCAGTTTTCCAATATAACCTTTCGTCGAGAATATATTTATCCAATGAGTGTGTACCTCTGAATCGCATTTCAGCTTAGAAATCTCTAATGATCCTTGTCCGAGCAGGTTTTGTGTCTTAAAGGCCAAGCTGGTGGCGCAAATTTTGACATGGATGACATCTTCATTCGTGATATTAACAATGAAGCTATCGTTCCAGACAGGCTGCTGAAGAGGCCCATTCGATGGTTCTGTCTTTAGTCTATGACATCCGACGAATAGCAAGCAGTAAGGTCCTAACGTGATTGAATTGGTGCGAGGATCATGAACTAGTTCGGCTTTGACTGGTCTCAGTGAGATTGTGCCTGTGATTTTCTGGATGTCCATTGTGGTTCAATTTAGAATGAAAGAGGAATATTTTCTACTCAGATTTTTACCGACATACAAGTTTAACATGTATTTGAGAGAAAAGAACTACTTGCCATGGCAGTATTACTGAATAGCAAGGAGAGCCACGAACAATAATACAAGTTCGAATAGGAACTGAATGTTAAAACAGCTACTGGATGGAAATAAAATAATAATAAATTGGTCATTATTCTCGCTTTTGGACAAAATTGGGAAGCATTTGATCGAGATTTTTTCAGCAGCTTAGCTGAGGCGTTTGAAAATTTACCTAGTTAGCAGGTTTCTGAGTAAAATGCTTTAATAATTAACACGTAATATGGATGGTAATAGTATTTTTAGGAGGTTGGATAGCTTATCTGTTCATGAGAGAATTTTCCAACTCGAGGCGAAAAGGTTGGTTGCTTTCCAGTCGTGTATTATCGAGCAGTAAAGAAAATCTATTAAGGGAAAAGAATGTTGTGAGTCTGGTTATCGTTTGAAACCGAATCGAATTGATGTGCCTTACTCGCCAGAACAGTAAAATTTATTGTCCAGTAGCCTGATTATTAATCGAAAAGTGAAATAATTATAAACACCAACAGAAAGGCTCTCTGGTCTGAAGTGTTACTCCTGTCCAAATGGAGTTGGTTGAGAAATTACTTATTGTCAAGAAAAATAAATTTCCATAGTTAACAAGCACTTAATCATTGTTTCATATTTTCTGTTTTGTGAGTATAGATTTGGAAGAAAGAGACTTATGTATTGAGCATATTCTCTGAAGTAATGGAAATTCAAGCTATCATAATTATAGGTCTTAAAGAATATAAATCGAAATCTCGCATTGGCAACACGAGCATCTTCAAATGTAATGGTGCAATAGACTTTGTAAAAATTATTCAAAAGTGTTTATAACTAATCAAATTTTAACGGATCTCCCAAAGCAACTCTGGATTACCACATCATTCTATATCTCAAAATTTGCTTAAAACAAGAGACAAGTATCTTGCGGCCTTCTTTTAACTGACAGTTGCAACAAATGGAGATACACAAATAGATCATAATATAAATTTTTTTTCGAAAATTCTTTGCTGTGATACATGTAACTGAGCAAAACTATGCCTCCATTCGAATTGTAGAAATCTACTCACTGTACGAGCTGGAAATATCTCTGCATTGCACTATTTCAAGGTTGGTACAATCGATTCTCATTGAAAAATGTTTTTGTAAATTTTCTCCTGAGAGAACTTTAATAAACTTCTATGGTACCAAGAGTCTATCGAATAACTATTTAGCTTCCTTCTGGGGCTTCTTTATCGTGAAAAAAAAAATTAGTTGTATTATAAGGTTAATCACATTGCAGGTTCCCTGGAATTTCCTAAATAATATGATTAGATTTTTTATTCTTGAGAAAAATACCCTGTTTTTAATACTTGATAACAAGCTGTTTGAAATTTTCTCTTCGAAGAGCCACTTAGTATCCGTCCCTAATTCAAATGAGTTGATCAAAGTCTCAAGCTGTTTCCAAGCAGAGTCACATCGTTATAACTTTTTTATTCAACTATGAATACATCATGATAAATTGAATAATATTCAAATCAGGTCGGGGTGACAAAATTTCCGATAACTCAAGATGACTAAGAGAGCCTCATCTTCAGAATATTCCTGGCCTGCTACTAGCATTACTAACGATAAACTTATTAGTAATAACACGAAGCGATGTTGGTTAACGATTATACAACTTCTTAGCCAACAACAGCAACAATATGACGTGCCTTCTAATGGTCTCGTTGATAAGAATACATGAGCAACCAAACTTTCGCAACAAAAAGCATTTTCTGAAATTTGATCTTCTGAAAAATTTATGCTGATTCTAATTTAAACTTTGACGAAAATTTCTAAGGTTTGCAAAACTTCAGTATTGAATTAACACCCACCTAACGATCTGAATATCAGTAATAGAAGAAGAATGCATACAATTTTGAATTTCTTATCCTTGGTTTACTGAAAAAAAACTTTGACCTCACACAATATCTGACTCTAAATACACTGAAATCCGAGCAATCGCAGCCATTTTCTCTTAATTATTTTCAGACAGCTGTAGTTCTCTTGTATACTACTGGTTTGTTAGAATAGGAAGTGTGATTTCAATATTTCCACGGAATGCTTTCGTTGCTAATTTCTCTCCTGAACTCTCTGTTTTCTTCCTCTATAACACACTCATTCTCATAAGCAAAAGTAGACTAGAATATGTCAGTGGCTGGGTCTTTGGGATTTACCGTTTGCTGCTTCCATTATGGAGAGTGGCTTTTCAATTAAACTGATTTTCTACAAGGATTAGATTTGAAACGATTGACAGAACTTTCCGTGCTCGAAGAACATTAGGGAGCAATCTCAATCCCGTATGGAACAGTGAAAAGGAACAAATTCTAAGAACACCTTTATTAAATTTGTGTATTAAATTAAAAGATTCTGAATCTAATTAGGCTGCTTTTATTCAGCAGGTCTTTTTCCAGTTATATGCTCTAATAAAACCGAGATCTGTTGAGATTTTATAACATTAATTCATTTCAATTTCCAAGACGCTTTTTCATGAATACAGCCTCTCCAACTCCTGCAGAAAAAGTCTCAAAAGGAAGCAAAAAGCAAAACAAATGTCGCTTTCTTGACCAGCTTTTTGATATATTAGAAGTAGCGCCTCTCATCTTTAACAGCTCTCTGATCATATTCTTTGTAGAGTAATAAATACCCAGACATCATCACTTGGAGCGAAGATGGAACCAAATTCATTATCAAGGATGTGGATACTCTCTGCAGCGAAGTACTCCCTGCGCTATTTACCCATAAAAATTTCGCATCGTTTGTCAGACAAGTAACATTACTCGCTCAAATGGCTCATTGACCTGATGGTTATTAACAGCTCCATATGTATTATTTCAAAAAATTCAAAGTTGCCGGCTATCATTACTGCTATGCCAACCCGAACTTCAGAAAGAATAGACCGTAACTATTAATAATTAGTTAATTAAAATAGCTCATGTTTATTCGCAAAGCGATCTTCTCGAAAACATTTCCAGAAAAAAGATCTCTAAAGACCACGAGGCTACAACAACGATCTCCAATGAAACGAGCCAAACTAATAGAATAGCTGAGCTTGAATATGAGGTTGACTTGGCTTGTGCTTTCGAATCTAATAAATGAATCGTACTAGAACAATGAATTGAAGCTCAGAGAAAAGAGACTGAAGCTAGAACTAGCAGATTGCCATGAAATTATTAAGACCCTCTGGGAAGAGAACAGAGCACTTAATCAAAGATTGGATCAAAATGCGTAAGAACTAATTGGTAAGGTGATCGCGTTAATATTGGATATAGGAACCTTCCGCCGGTCTGCAATCCAATGAAAGATCCTTTAAATCAGCCACAAAACTATACTACTCAGGAATATATGCTTGGGTTCAACCAGGATGATCCTTTTCTTGACAGAAACTCATTTTATTTCGGAGATGAGTGAATAAAAGATAATTTAAGCTGACCGATGAAGTAAGTAAAAAAATCTTGGTTGTTTACTGAAGCGTTTGTTAGAATCGGATAAACTATACTCTGAAATTATTTCGAATGCAAGATGATCGATGATCAATTGGCAACTTTATTTTAAATTAATCATTGAGAAATCCACTTAGATCTAAAACTTGTAGGAGAATTCTCTGTGTGTGCTTTTTTTGGGGTTTTTCTTTTTTTTTAGAATGCTATAAAGTAAATTGATCGTTCGATATTATTCTGAATTCAGAAATATTGCTGTGATCCACACACAATTCGATTTTTTAAATATTTCAAAATGATGCAAAAATCATTAGTTTCTAGACTTCACGACTGATGAGTTTTTAGAACTATGATTGCAAAATTTGTTGGACTTATGTTACTGCTTTGTTTTTGGGTTTTGTACTGCTGAATTCAAGCATCTGTAAAGATTGATAAATTTCTCTTTGGACATTAAATATAGATTAAGAAAAGCATTTGCTAATTTTGAAAGGAATTATGTGCTTTCTTTGCTTAAATATAGATGATATATGAAAGGATGATTTTATGCTATTGAGACCGTAAAATTATGAGTATTAGTATTTTAGTTCATCCTCATTGAACTACGCGTTATTCCCGAACTTTTATATTGGAAAAAGAATATGTGAGATACAATTTATCTCTCGGCTGAGAAAATGAATATACGAATAAAAATGGATTCGATTGGAAATTCTACAAAGTTTTATTCCAGAGAAGAACTGAAATGTGAGTGATTGCTGATCAAATTTGTAAGCTTTGTTCTATGAAAAAAATAGGCAATGCTGAAGTTGGAAATAGTCTCTGTGCAAGGCAATGAATGACATGGCATTCTCTCTCAATTTTTCCTCCTCAAAAAAGAATAGTGAATATTACATCAACTTAAATTCGAAGGTGAAAAGTAACAAAAAAATGCTTTCTTTAATCAAATTTTGCTTAGGTCTTTGCCACATCCCTCATCGATGAGTCGATAGGTTTCCAAGACATTGGGTGATTCGTATTTGTCTCAGTAAGTGCTTCACTCAAAAATTTTACGGTAGATGGTTGCTGAGCAAGTAAAATTAACTATCGTTCCTTTTGTTCTCTGAGATTACTGACTCATTTCATTAACTGCTGTACCCAAAACTAAATTCAGTTTTGACTTTTATCGAAAACTCGAAAAAAGATTGGAGCTTCACTTGTGACTTACTCTTATTCTCTGTTCATAGCCGGTTGAATTCTACAAAGAAACTTCTTATTCAAAACGGCCGATAGTGCTCAGCGTCTTTGTGCAGATAGTTAAATCAAATGTAAATTAACCATTATTTTGCTCTTACTGATCTGAGCTGAGATTTAGCGCTCAAAACTCAATAATACTGAAAAAAGAAAGGATCATAAAGGGAGTGATCCAGTATTTCAGCCCTCCTTTTTAGCAGAGATCTTTCAACTTAGTAATATATCAATTAGTTCAACTGAACATTCTCAAAAAAATCAACAATCTCAGAAGAAAAACATGTCAAATGGATATTTAAGCATACGGCCCTTCGAAGCCAGATTCGAAAACGAATTACCTGAGGATGCTTGCATAGAATGCATCATTATTATTGGATCCCAAACAATGGTAAGCGAAGCGAAACCTGCCTGCACACATTCGGTGACTTGGCATTCGAAACTCGTCGGCATTAGTATGCAATCAGCTTCCAATATCAAGGTGACAGTCCAACTAAAAGGCTCTAACCAGAAACCCTTGGGAACAACAAAAATTCCTCTAGATTCAATCGTCAAGGGATTCGCAATTGAGAACTTCCCTCTCCTAAATGACAAAGGAGCAGAAGTCGGGAAAATTTATTTGGAGATCGAATATCTCCAAGGAATTCCGATGTCAGGCATGACTAGCTACATTGCTGCCGTGAATAAGTCAAAAGAGGAGGAATTCGAGAAGTTGGATGAGGAAGGGAGCGAGGAAGATATAGTCGATAAGAAAGACCCGAAAGTTCATCACCACGAGCAGCATCTTCACGGCCTCAAATCAGACAACGTGAGAGGGATGGTGACAAAATTATTTGAACATAATTAATTTCAGACTTTAATACGTTAGTTAGCATTATTAGTGAAACAATTCATGGTCAATAGTCCATATTGAAAGGTTTATGTATAAAGGTTAAATCCCTTAAGCTAATGACAAGTTATGATATTTTGCAGAGAAATCTTTAAACTCTTAATTATTAAGTAGACGTTAATTTACACACTCAACTATGAGAGTACCAGAATATATATATATGAATCTTTCTGTCCACTTTGCTATGAATGACAATAACAATTTGCAACATGCGTCCTTTTGCTGTCTTTGAAAAAAAGACTTTCTTGCTATTTCGAAAGAGAGAAATAATAAATCAGCCAAAGGGTTCCTTTTTCAATGTTACAGTGAGCAAAAGACAAAACAAATGAGCATTATAGAACAACATCAACAAAACGCCCTAATTCTATGCAAGCATTCTTAAGGTTCTCAATTTCTCTTCCTTTTTTTCTTTGATTTTTTATATGACAAAACTTTTAAATTTTCGAAAAAGAACCTCACTTTCTTTTTGTTTTATTTTTTTTATTCTCTTTGTGAAATGGTAGTGTCTCTAAGCCCCATCCTTAACCCTCTGCTATTACGACTCTCTATGAGAATACTGATTTATCAATTTCAAGTTTACCTCAAAATTCTTTAAATATTTTAGTTCGTCGGAATCATCGGCAAGCACACTGACATTATCCTTCGCAGAACACTCGTGCAATTTTCTGATTTGATTTCTTTCAACTCATCCATTTTCGAAGACATATCGTTAAAAATTTTATGATAGCCGCAATGACAGCCTTGATAAGCTACAATATAGGCCGCGAAGAAAGCGTTCTAATCCACATCCATTACAGGTGAGTCACATTCAACCAATTTTGTGAATTTACTTTTAGATTATGTACTTGGAAGGTTCCTTTTGTCACGATATTATTGGGGTTCAGTGGGTCTTGTATGATCAATCGCTTCATTTTTAAGCAATATTAGACCTCAGCCACGTCACTAGAAATTCTTACCATTCCCATACCGATTCCCAAGCCCATGCCCATGTTCATACCCATTCCCATATTCATGTTCATATTCATGCTCATCGCATTCATATTTAAAAATCCGTTGTTGTTGATTGTCGCTAGCACATCCGGATTCTTGGAAGGTGGCTTGAATGGGATCATCATTGAATTATAGTAGTCGAACTCGTAGTATGTCTTAAAGAAGTTCAACAGCGACGTTCCCAGGATATAAGGCTCTGAAAACTTCGATTTTAGCTGTTTTTGTAGAAAATGCACAACCATTAAGATCAGCCCATAGGAATTCAATCCTCCCTAGCATCAATTCATGTTTGTTGAGTGGAATGAAAGCTTGGATGATACCTGATAGGTGTTATTCAAGTTTAGATTTCTTAAGTATGTCTTCAACACCAACACAAGCGGCCGTAAAATTGTGTAGTAGTCTAGATATTCCTGGACAAGTTGCGCGCATTCACGCCCATTGTGCATGGGGTTCCATATTGTAAAATCAACGTTTTTGCTGTCATATTCCTTCGTGCAGACTATCTTGATAACAGGAACCGATGCAGTCCGTATCACGTCTATTGTCTCAACCCATTTTCTTTTTGAAAGGGCCTTATTGATCAAATCTAAAGGATCTCTTTGATCTTGGCATTCCACTACGATATCGATATCTGACCAAGGAAGCCAGAGGTCCGTTCTATATGATCCGTAAATATGGCACTTGTGGCATGAGTCAGCAAATAATTGAAAATAAACAGCTTTACCAAAGATCCAGGAATAAATTCGGCAATTGCTTCCTTTATCGCTGCCAAAAGACTCTCAAATAACGGTCGTTTCTCCTTATGAAAAGCGTTTACATCCTCTTCAAATTTCTGTATTTCTTCGTGCAAAGTCTCTGCAATTTTGTCAGTGCTCGCGGATTCAATGACATCGTAAGGCAAAAATCGTCCACAAGAACTCTCTTTCTCTAAGATGCCTCCAAAAAGATCTATCCACCCAATAAATTATCACTGAGACTAACAAATTTAGTTGCAATTATTACCAGGCTCGCTCTGACTTGAAGAATCAACCTTTTCGGAGCTGCCTGAGTCTTTGACAGTGGTGGGCTTATTTAATGCCTCCAATTTCTTCAGAACTTCAGCAAGCTCCTTCTCTTTCTCTCGTAATTCTTTTTCTTTCTCCTGGACTCTGGTTTTGGTGATGTCACGTATCGAGGTTTGTGATTTAATGTCGAATTCCTAGCATTATTATTATGAGCTTGTCTATTGCAATGAATTCTTTGGATACCTTCTTTTTGATTTTCATTTCAAGTTCTTCAGACTCTTTTTCTTGTTTTGTAATTTGATGTTTAAACGTCTCAATCTACGAAAGATTAGTAGGGAGTATTTTCTGGAAATCTGAGAAGTATCTCTACCCTGGTTATATTGCTCAAATTTTGTCGTAGAGGGGCAGTTGAAATATCTATATTCACTTTTGGGTGCGTAGACGAAGGAAAATTCTGTTGAGGTATTTGATTTTGCATTGGAAAATTAATTTGGAAGTTTTGAGTCACAACGTTTGTCCCTTGCTTACCGCCAACCCATAAATTAGGAGCCGATTGCATATTATTCATATTATTTGGGTAAGGGAAAAACTGAGGCTGATTCTGATACATCGGGGAAGTTCCTATCAAAGGCCCACCCATGTTCGGGGTCCCGAACCCATGCTGCATTTGCGTTGTCATGCCTGAGTTCTGGGAAATTATTCCAGTTCCAGCGTTCAAGTTCCCTTGGTACTCCTTGGGAACTTGAGAAAACTTATTCGGGTTGCTTTGGCCTTGAAATTGACTGGTCTCTTTCATCTGGTTAGATTTAGGATTCTGGAAGAACGTCGTGTTTTCGCCGCTTGGAGAAATTAATACCTGTTGAAAGTTTGGATTTTGCTGATTTTGCATGACAAAATTTGGCCCCATTTGTTGCCCTCGTTGCTGTTGGTTACGTTTACCACCTCCGTTTTTCGAGAACTGACCGGTGTTTTGATTAAAATTTTGAGGTCCAGAATTCAACACCGACAATACAACGTTTTCCTGAGGGTTCGGTTGCTGCTGGTACTGCTGTAAATTTGGCTGTTGATACGGTTGGAAATTTGGCTGCTGAACATATTGATTCTGCTGGCCTTGACGATTATAATTTTGGTTGGGTCGAGTCATTTGTGAATTAGCATTCTGCTCGTTATAATTCGGATATCCTTTCGATTTCTTCTTCTCTGTGTGCCTCTGACCCGTATATTGACCTGGTCCGTAGTTCACATTATTTTGTTCCATGCTATATTGCTTGTAGTCTGAACGGTAGCTTTCATTCTGAGAACTTTTTGTATCAGAAGTGGCGTCACTAGCGTTGGTCGATTCTTCTAATTTAGTTGTAGAGCTCAGCGGATTTGATTGGATTCGCTGTATTGGAACAACGTTCGGCTCGCCCAGTGGAAGGTTGTTGTAACTTCCAGTGCTAGCCTGAAAATTTTTTTGCTCCGCTCCCTTTTGAATAGTATCACTGCTGCGCTGTTTCGAATAATACGGCTGTTTCTGACTGGATGAATCAAAGTTTGGAGCCGTCTCTTGAGACTGGTGCTTAACCGGGACCTAAATTGGAAAATGAAAAAATTATTTCTTTGGAGTGATGTTCTCTACCTTAGGCTTGATAAGCTCTTTCAGCCAATTTTCGGACTCAGACAACTGTTCTGCAAGGTCGAAGCAGCTAATGCCCTTTGCATTTTTAATCGCTGGATTTGCATGGTAATTAAGAAGTATCTTAGCTAAGTGATAATATCCTTTCTGAAGTGCCACATGCAGCGCCGTGTCTCCTACATCAGACAGAATGCTGTAACTCAAATTAACAAACTAGCTAGTACCAGTTCTTTGATGAGCATCATTAACGTTTGCTTGCTGCTGCAGTAACAGTTCTGCGATATTGTGGTACCCAAGATCGACTGCTTTCAACAAAGGAGTGACACCATCCTTAATTCTAACGTTAACTTCTGCTTCGCGGTCGAGAAGTGTTGAAATAACATCAGAGTTTTCTGCTGGACTTTCTAATGCATAGAATAATGCCGTTTTCCCTTGCTTGTCTTTCTGATTGATATCAAATTTCGATGCGTGCTCTAGGAGCATATTGACCACTTCAATATCTCCCTTATACGCTGCAACCATCAATACCGTGACGTCTGTATTTTGAAAAAAATTTTAAAACTCTAGCATATTTTTCTTAATCGTACCCTCATTGCCTTTGGTTGCTGCTGAGGCTCCGAGACTAGAGGAAATGAAAGTCAGCTTAGAGAAGTTTTGTTTTCTTTTACTTGAGACAGGACTGAACAAACCCTTTATCTGTTTGGGTCTTTGAAGAAGATACAATCCCATACAATATTTCATTCTTTGTAGCAGTGCCAAAGTTTGAACTGGCAAATATTTCTTCAAAAGCGGTCACATCGTTTTCTTCGAGTGCTTTCTGAATTTCCTCGGGAAACTTCGTTTGTTTGGAGTTCATGTGCTGAGAGAGATGTGTAGAAGCAAACTGGCTAATTAAATCGAACTTTTAAACTTTATCTATTGTATATTAGAGAAACTAATAGCGTGAAATTTTTTGAAAAAGGTTTGGAGGCTTTCGAATAGTAGATTTTTTCCAAAGACTTCATGATGAGGTGAAGTTAAAACGTGAATATTATGAGCTTCATCTCAATAAGGCCGATAAGGAAAAGCAACAATTATACATCAGTAACTTAGCTAGCATTTAACAAAGAAATATAAATCAGAAGCATAAACCAGTTTGAATAGACGGATGAGCAGCTACCGACAGTCCTATTGGTGAAAAATAACAATTGCTTGTATGGTTGTAGATAATAAGAAAACCATTTGGAAAACTGGGATAACTACAGTATTTAAAGACAATATGATATTTATTATGGGAAATTCTTTTGGATTTCTGAGGTAAGAGGAGAGTTGCTCGATGATATGGAGCGCTTTCTTTATTTCTTCCTGGAAGCCTTGAGAGAGCGAAAAATCGTTTGTAAAAAATTTTGTTGAACTGTTCTTGCATAAATATTTTTATTACTCGGAGAGATGAAGTTTCGTTAGAGTAGAATGAGGATCAAAGCAATTCCAACTAAAATACCAACTAAAGCAATTTGCCATGCAAGTGCCTCTTTCTTCATAACCATATTTTTCCCAGTTCTCGATTTCGCTGGCTTAACGCTAAAAAAAAAAAGCAAACACCCAAAAAAAAAATTGACCAATACTCCCTTCCATTAAATTAATGGACTTTAACCCGATCAAAAACTCAATTTACATGTCGAACCAGATTTGTGATTCAATATTTGCTGCTATTATTTTTGTGATTGAGCTCAATGCAGATCTTCTTTCAACATACAAGGATCGACAGTTGTAAGTTTTGGACCCTGGACTATTGTTGAATATTATCGACTCAATTTAGTTTGTATAGAGAGTAATTGCGCCTCTTTTCCTAGATATGAATAAATTCGGATTACATTGCATTTGGCATTTCACAATGTAAATTTTCTCTTTATGAAGGAAGAAAACTGATGTTAGCTGTTGCAACAGAATGAGTATCAAACACCTGCAAATTGATCTTGTTAGATAACATAATTTCTATCGGATCTTCTCCTGAATTTTCAACAAAATTTAAATAGGGTAAAAGAGTGATTCTTTAGCTTGATAATTTATAATATCGTTACGCTCCTGTGCATTTATTAAAGCCCTAATCCAGAAATATAATCAAAATTTTTTATTTTTGTGGGTGAATAAATGAGTGATTCATTCGAAACTGAACTCTCAGCTTCTCTGCGCAGTGGCGACAGCGCCAACTCAAGCAAAGGCTCTCGAAACAACCATTATGTTAAGCTAGACTCGGGCAAAGGAGGTCCTTTTAAACGATCTTTCGGAGAATCTAATTCTGTTGATCTCGAGAGCAATTTCGGTGGTCAATCAGACAGAAGTTTCGACAGCCGAATCTCGGTCGCTGAAAAATCGAGAAGAGACCGGGATAGAAAAAGATCCTTCAATTTTTCAATCTACAAAAGACTTCTCACCTATTCTTTCCGTCAATGGAAGTTAATGATCCTTGCTAATATCTGCCTCGTACTTTCTGCTGTCGGAAATATGACAATTCCTTTCTTTGGAGGAAAAATGATCGACATTATTTCTCAATCTAAAGAAGAAAAGGCATTGAATCAAATCACGGTTTTAATCCTCATCATTTGCGTTGTTTCTTCAGTCTTTACGCTATTAAGGTCGTTCTTCTTCGGACTTATCGGAGAAAGAGTTATTCGACAGCTCAGACAAGACCTTTTCGAAGCGATCATCGATAAAGACGTCGAATTCTACGACTCTCAAAAATCTGGTGAGCTTCTCAGTCGTCTCGGCGCAGATACGACTGTTGCTCAAAACGCTTCGGCAGATAATATCTCGCTCCTTACGCGAAACATCCTCACCTTCATTGGGTCAACAGGCATCCTTTTTACGATCTCATGGAAGCTTACTGTGGTGCTACTCCTTACGATTCCACCATTGCTTCTGTCAATTATGTGTTTTGCCAAGTTTAACAGAAAAGTACAAAAAGAGTACCAAGACGCAATCGCCGCAACTAATAATGTTGCTGCTGAAGCCTTTGGCAATATTCGGGTCGTGAAAGCCTTCTCAACTGAAGACAAAGAAAAGAAATTCTATCTCGGACGATTAAATTACTCCTATCTTTTGGGTAGAAAGAAATCACGTGTTAGAGGGTTATTCATGGGATTCGTGAGCATGATATCCTTCTCAGGTATCGTCGGTATTGTTTGGTATGGAGGCAAGCTCGTTTTGCAAGGTGAAATCACGCCAGGTGAGCTCTCAAGTTTCATGATTTATTCAATCACGCTTTCTGGAGCCATCGGATCGATTGCTGGCGTCTTTGATAAGGTTTCCGTAGCAATTGGTGCCTGTGAAAAGCTCTTTGAAATCATTGACTACAAACCCAAGATCCGAAACAACGTTGGAAAGAAACTTCAACCTTTCTCTGGAAACATCGAGCTGAGAAACGTCGATTTCGAATACCCAACTAAACCTGGTGTGAAAGTACTCAAAGGATTGACGCTCGATATTAAACCAGGCGATGTAGTAGCTGTTGTAGGAGCCAGTGGCAGCGGGAAAACTTCGCTTGTGAGTGTAATAGAAAGATTCTATGAGGTTGGAAGCGGAGGGGTTTACGTCGATGGAGTGAACCTCAAAGATGTGGATTTGAGATGGTACCATGATAATATTGGCTATGTGTCCCAAGAGCCCTCTCTTTTCTCAGGAACTATTGAGGATAACATTACATATGGAGTTGATGGATACACATCAGAGCAGCTTGAACAAGCGATGAAGATGGCCAATGCGGCGGAGTTTATAAAGAATAAAGCGATGTTCCCAGAAGGAGTGAAAACTGTCGTTGGTGAAAGGGGAATCAAACTTTCAGGAGGTCAAAAGCAAAGAGTGGCGATTGCCAGAGCGTTGATCAAGAATCCGAAGATTCTAATTTTCGATGAAGCTACATCAGCGCTAGATGCTGAGAGCGAGCATCTTGTACAGAGCGCGATCGACGGGTTGATTAAAGATAAATCCAAGACTGTCATCATCATCGCTCATCGTTTGTCGACGGTTATTAATTGCCCGAGAATCCTTGTGATGAAGGATGGATTGATCGTGGAGGAAGGAAATCATCAGCAGTTGCTTGAGAAGAATGGAATTTACAAGGCGTTGATTGAAAGACAACTGGCAGGATTACAGATTTAGAAAATTTCTGTGAAAATAGTTTAATTTTTTCGTGTGTTTGTGTTTATCAAATTACATAACAAATTATCGTTGACGCTTCATAAGGATGTTAAAGAAATAGAAGCATAAATTCTTGAAGACTTCGAAAACCACTTTTCAAAAATATCTGTTGAAGGTAGTGACAACTTCTGAACTCATAATAACCTGACAATATGCTAGTTTATAGAGCAATAATTAATTATAGATCATTTATAAAGATGGTGTACTAACTCATAACAAACTAATAACAAATAGTAATCAAAGTTTTTTCTGTTTTAGCAACCTTTGCAAGAGTCTTCACAAACTGGTTTCCCAGATGGCTTGGACTCTAAACCGATTATTCCTTTAGTCCTTTTGACGGTACTCGGGTCACTCTTCAAGATATGATAGATTTTTTGAGCAAGGGAATCAAACATCTGATCAACATTAATATCATCTCGAGCACTGGTCTCAAAGAATTCCATTTGATGAGTTTCTGCGAATTTTTGTCCTTCTTCAGATGGTACTTGACGGGTTGCTTCATTATCACACTTATTCCCAACAAGAAAGAAGCAGGCACTTAGATCAAAGCAAGGATTCTGCATCCAAGATTTAATATTTTCAAATGATTTTCTGTCGTTCACAGCATATACGAATACAACTCCTAATGCTCCCTTGAAATAAATAGGAGGAACATATTGAAATCTCTCTGATCCAGCAGTATCCCAAATGGCGAGCTTAAGAACATCTCCATCAAATGGAATGGCTTTGGTTTTAAAAGTGCTTCCTTCAATAAAAATGTATGAAAACAGAAAATGTATTTAATTGTTTACCGATAACTGTCGTGTTGGGAGAAGTAAATTTTCTATCACAATATCTAACGAGAAGACTCGTTTTTCCGACTCTAAAATCCCCAACCAACGAAACTTTCGCTATAAATGTTTCATCTTTATTGGATATGTCTTTCTCAAGAGCTTCCATTTGTTTTTCTCACAAAGAGGTTATGAGGAATAACAAACCTTTGGATATCTGAAGATACCTATCTACTTTTTTGAGTGAAGAACGGTATCACCTATATTTTATTTTATAATTACGATATGTAAATTGATCACAAATACAGAAAACAGATCCAAAGCATAATGATGAAAAGTAGTCTAATTCTTACTAACTCAATATATTTCAGTACAATCAATTGAGACCATCTGAATAATAATTATCCCTTTCAAAGAAATCAATCAGAACAGCAAAAAATTAATGGAGTTGAGATTTGCTACGAGCGCAAAGCGTTCTTCTAATTAATTCAATTTTATTAGAAAGAGAGTCGAGAATTCAACTGACTGATGATTATAATATTTCATGATTTCTTTTCAACTGTACATGACTGAAGAAATTGACCAAAGATACACACTCAACTTTACCATTCAAATTATGTAGAGAAGACCATATCTACAAGATGATTGAAAAAAAAAAAGAAGATTAAAAGTATATTCGCACGAAATTAATCGAATTTTTTCTTGTGCTTATAGACATAAATCCAAATAATTACACGATTGTAAGGAACCTACTTAGTGGGGGAAGAAGAATAAAAAAACATATTAATCAAAGTAATAAAGAAATCAAGTCTCTCTCTTCCTTCGACTTACTTTTTGCCTTTATCTTGGCTATGGTTTCCCCCAGTGTTCCTTGGTAAATTATTTCTTCTCTCTACTCGCTCAAAGATTATATCTGGTTCTACATTCGGATTCGCGTTAGTAGCATTCATTGTTGCCCTTTGTGGAATTTGCTGCGGTGGCATAAACGGATTGAACATCGTAGGGAGATCAAATGGAAATGATGGCGGTCGGCTCAGCACCGGATTACTACTATTCACTGTAACTGAAAATAGCACATTGCTCCTATTCTGTGCAGTCCCTCTGCCGAGAGGGTCCCTTGGAGCCGAATTCCTTGACTGGGCGTTTTCGACAGGCTTCTTTTTGCAGACTGGGCACGCATTTTTTTCGACAAGCCATCTGTCAATGCACTCCTTGTGGAATTTGTGCTCGCAAGGAAGGATTCGTAACTCGTCTCCTTCACTGTAATCTCCTAAACAGATTGCGCAGGTTCTATTGCTCGTTGGTCCAGAGTCCTCAGCGTTGCTTTTTTCTTCGGTTAATGCTGCGTCGTTTTTTCCTGTTTGATTTTCTGAATGCTCAGTTCCTTTAGTTTCCTCGATCTCCAGTTCTGAGTCAATAACATGGACTGGAACAGAATCATCCTTCGATGTTTTACCGTTCTTTCTGCGATTGGCTGCTTGTGCCTTTGGTTTAGGTTTGGCAATGACTTTTGCGTCATTCTTCGGCGTTTTAGATATTCCATTTCTCGATTTTAAGCGAGAAGGTACATCTTTCTGCTTGCCTTCAAAGATTGAAGTATTAATCCCAGCTATCTGCTCTCTGGTAAGTCCTTGGTCTTGCTTGCTCTCTTCAGCAGGGCCTCCACCGATGAGGAAACTCAGTGGTGCGCTTCTGAAAGGGCTCTGTTGTCCAAGAAGCCCGGCTAATGGATCAGGGAAGGGGCTTGGATTACGAATTGCCTCCTCAATAGGTCTTCCCAGACTCATAAATTCGAGAGGGTCTCTGAGCCGAGCAGGCACCCCAGTGGTAATGGTTTGCTGAGAGAAAAACGTGGGCGTGGAGATCACGGAAGTCACAACGCCGTAATTATTTCTCACAGTCATCTGCTGGGTCGTTAGAGGGTCCATCAAAGGGGGTGGTAGCTGCATTCCTCCGAATAGATTGCCGAACGGGAACGTTAAAGGCTGGGAAAAATTAATGGGGTTATAATATGAAAATGAAATGAATTGATTCACATTATTTTCTCCTGGAGCCATGGTATTGGGGTCGGATGAAATGGAAACTCCGTTTGTGGAGAACGAAATCACTTGGGAACCGCTCCGGATGTTCAAGCCTCCTGTAGGAGTTATCGAAATGAAGTTTCTATCCATGTGTATTGCTTATGCCTTGCTTGACGATGCAAATTTTAGAATCTAGATTAGTCAAGCGATCGGATAACTTTTTTTGCGGAAAAAATTTATCAGTGGTAGCTGGCACTTAATTAGAGCACTGGCATTAGCGCATCGTAAAAAATTTGCGCTGAATTATTTTTTTCAGTTATTTAGATCAATGTATTTTATTCGTGAGTAATTGGAATTAATAAATTTTGTGAATATCAATCTACTGTTCTCGCGTTCTGATTCGAAATCTAAAATGAAACGATAGCTTTTTCTTAAACGATAATTTAAGGAAATTTGAAAGGTTTGTAAAATGAGAGAACACGCTATGAAAACAATCACTGGCAAGAAAAGTGCTACCAGGAGTAGAATTTCCAATGCAAAGATGCCTAACATGTGAAATATATCAGCTATTGAGAGAGATAGATGTAGAATGCATAGATTGCATTTGTTGTATTCCAAGGAAGGTGCAGAATAATTCTTTATCCAAGGGGAGAGTGAGTTATTAGGGTCCTCTTTCATGAGCAAGATGAAGGGCGGAGTCTTTGACTTAAGCCACTCAACTTTCTTGAAAAGCTGTACAAGTTTTATTATTTTGTTGTATTTGATTGTGAAAAGGATTTGAGTTTCCTTCTTACCTTCGAAAGAAAACTGCCGAAGATGGTTAGTAAACTCATAAAAAAAGAGCTTATCATGTCTATAAGTCGAATGGTAGCTTAATAATTGATGAAATCGAAATCTCATGGTTGAACCTCTCAGCTACCTGGATGCCAGTGGATGGGTATGAATGAGTGTGATTGAAATCAAAGAAAGAATATTTCTGGAGAGACCGAATGCTAAATACGTGAACTGCGGAAGGGGACATTTAAAATGGGTAGATTTCCTGAGGAATTGGATTTAAAATCAGTCTAACGGACCAGAAAAAAATTTTATCTCTTAAAGTACGAACTATAACGGGAACATTTGTTATATTAGACAAAAAATTATAGAACGACTTTAGAAGGAGATTAGACTCAAGTATTGTAAGAGTAAATTTATTGGGAGTATGGAATCTCTTTCCATAGTTTGAGAGATTACAAACTCACAGCCCTTTTCAAGTTTTGGATTGAAAGTAAATACGTGTAGAGCTGAGTAGAAAATCGCTACATAAAATAAACAAAAAAAGTTATAAAGAAAATTTATGAAGGAACTTATAATGTCAGCTGATGGAACTCAACTAAGTACCCCTCTACTTTTTTTGAAAAAGATTTAATGTATCTATTTAAGATCCAAGATTCAGTGTTGTAATGAAGCGAAAAGCTGCTTCTTTACTATCAGTTCATTTACAAAAATAAATGAGCATCAAAACCCAGTTCAACTAAACAAAAGTATGTTTCAAGTACACAATGACTAAGTATGTATTAAGAATGAGGTTTTCTCATTACAAGAAAGTCAGTTTGGCCGAGTGGTCTAAGGCGCTGCGTTCAGGTCGCAGTCCAGCGATGGGCGTGGGTTCAAATCCCACAGCTGACAAATTTTTTTAATTTTCACGATTTAATTTTTATGCTCTAAGCACTGATGGCAAACAAAAACTCAATTCCTCAAACATTCTATTTCGCAATAACTTCTTATACCAATGGAGGCTCGCACTATCTACTTATAAATCTCATCAAGGCAGGAATCATGTCTAGCATTTGTATGATTTCCCCTCATTTTTTATCTGATGGGGTCATTTGTTTGAATTTTCTCTCTCCTCATAATACAATTTAAATTTTCGAAAGGTAAATATCCAACTGGTCTACATGACAATTATCGAATCTGCAACGTCTTTCGCTCTTGGCGCTTTTAATGCAATGGCAGCAACAATCATCGGAGCTGCAGGAGGGCACAAGCCCACATGGTCTCCATACCAGCAACAAATTTTCAGGACAGGTACGATCTATCACTTCGTTTGCTCCTTTGGAATGATGTTTTCTGGAATCGTATTCCCTGACCCCTATGCCGCAACACTGTTTCAAATTGGAGCATTATTGTTTTGCGGTCCACTCTATCATACAGCGTTCACAAATGTTAAGAAATTCACATTTTTAAATCCTTTCGGAGGAATGTCAATAATCTTAGCCTGGGGCTTAATGGCGTACAGTGCTCTTTCCTCCAAATCAGATAATCCTTAACTATTTATGTTGTGCCTGTATCAGTGATTTGTATTAGCAAATTCATCGCTGTTGGAATATTACCAGAAAAATAGTTACAAACTTTGTGCGATTTCTTTTTCTTTGGCTTAAGTTATGTAGTGAATAGTAGCTTAGTATATACAGTTTCTACTGTTTCTCATATATAAATTTTCGAAATTTGCTCGAGAATTGGTTTCGATACTAGATAGAAGGGAATGCAAACGTCTTTCATTCCAATCCAAGAGACCCTCCTTTCAGTATAATAATTTCTCAAATGTTTACGCAAGATAATTCATTGATCTATTCGAAATCATATTAAGATTCTGACATCATTTTATTTATTGACAGACTCATTCGTAGGAGTATCTTTAGACCTTCGCAGCTGATATTATTCTAACGTAATTGTTAGAGGCCATTCAGAATAGCAACCTCAGTCAACCGAAGATCTCGAAATAAACCCTGTCATACTGACACAATATTAATTTGTTTGT
>ENA-UOTZ01000705-UOTZ01000705.1-compost-metagenome-genome-assembly--contig:-NODE-705-length-27243-cov-5.223625_pt1 | contig 27243 bp, 13 predicted proteins | sample MGYA00238144_ERZ746983 | MGnify/ENA primary metagenome ERZ746983 (study PRJEB28759, sample SAMN06268863) | compost metagenome | isolation source: single cell | place: USA: California, Emeryville, Joint... | reverse complement strand
CAAGTCAACTAACCCCAAAAGCGTAATCAGAATTATACCCTCACCTTCAGAAAGTAATAACCAACGTCATTTTTTTTTCTTCCTTCTCGTCAGAAGCCGCGCAAAGCAAAAAGTCGACTCAATGAGAAGCTCCCCCTTGCTAGTAGCATTGAATAGAATTATGGACAGCTAGATTTCTGATTGACATTTAATAAGTCCAAAGCTTGAAAAACGCCTAGGGATTTCACAGTCGCTAGCTGCGATTCGGTGGTTCAAGCAACGTTCAACGAGGAAGACTATTATAAGACAAATAAGGTCATGGTCCTTGAAAACGCATGAAAAACTCCCTTTCAATGAAGAAAAAACCATTTTTATTGAGTTTCTACTAGGAACCTGCAAAGCCAACGGATTAGAGTCCCATGGGTTTGTTCCAACAGAATATGGAAAAAACTCAGCGTTAAAGGCCTTTAATTAAAAGCTCTAATCTAGCAGCAAGCACCGCTAATTATAGCTATTAAAGATAATGATCAGAACGAATACTGCCAAGATAGTGGTATCAGCTGCTTTTATTCTGAATAATAAACTCTTCGGTCTATGCTGAAGGGCGGGGGAACGCATGGAATAATTCGTTATTATTAATGTGTGTAATTTGAATAAAATGCCAGCTACTGGCCAACGATTACGAATTGATCTCCCGAACTTGACTATTAAATTATAAAAAATTAAATTCTTCGATTCTTAGAAACCTAATATTCAGATTTTGAATGTACCAGACTCTAAATTCTGCAATAGCTGAAAAACTACGCCTAGAAGCCCAGCACCAGGTTCGCCCTTCTCCAATTCCAACCCGTGACGAACCTCTGAATGATCTTCATTCATTGCTCGCGGGAAATCTCCGGCGACCCGAACTGGCCTCTAATTGGCACCCAGGTCTCAACCTCGGGCTTTTACCTCCAGAGTTGCAGCTTAGTCTGCTCAGCACTCAGCTCATGCAGGCTAACAGTGATCCGAGGCTAGCTCTCTTCAACCAAAGGGATCGACTAGCGGAAAAGAAATTGGAAGAGTCAAGGAGCTCGAAACCCGCCGAAGCGATCGGCTCGCAGTTAAGCAGGCACAGTTCAGCAGTGATCTCCCCAAAAGCGAAGAGATCTGGCGAGTCTGCGGGTTTTTCGAACCTCCATTCTAATAGCTCTGGAAACGCTAATAAGTTAATTAAAAATACCACGACAAATCAAATTTCTGAAAAAATTAAACCAACCATTCAAAAGGACTCAAAAAATAATTTCCCAACACATAAGGAGCCAGAGCTCATTATCATCGATGACAGCGAAGAGTCTGAAGGAACCAACGAAACTGATAAAAAGCCCAACAATGGAGTCAAGGAAGTCCCAAAGGAAAGTCAAAGTTTCAAAAAATTGCCTTCTACTGAAAACTCTAAAACGGATAACCTTCAGCAGCTCAAGAACGAAAACAGCAGCGGCAAGGCCCCTCTATTGAAAAAGCCAGGCACCGCGAAGGTGAGCTATGATGAGAAGATAAATCACCTCCAGAATATTGAAGTTGGTCCGAGTAAATCATTAGAGCCTTCTCACTCAGCTGGTTCCCATACCCGCCCTCACAATGACATTCCAAACAGAATGGCAGCCAACCCGCATCCTTACTATGGGTATCTTCCTTCAGAATACGCTGGACTTCCAATGACTGGGTTCCCTGATCCGCTGGCTGGGTATGGGCAACTCAATCCCACACAATTACTTGCTCTTCAAATGCTCTCGCAGAATATGGGCAGAAACTACCTCGAGGATATGCTAATGCAGCAATACCTTCTCAAAAGAATGGCGCAATACGCGGCTTGGCCTCAGGTTAACCCTCTCGCTGGATCGATGGAGCCTGCGACGAAAGTAGAAACTCACGAGACTGAAAAAGCGAAGCAGTTCGCCTTTGTGACAGCCAAAGAAAACAAGGAAGTCATAGAAAAGAACAAAAAGAATGTTATTCAAATTATTGACGACAATGGCGAACCCACAGAGATTAACGAGGCGAGCTCCGGCCAGATGACTCTGGTAGAGAAGAGACTGTGCGGCGAAAATAAAGTCCAGAAAAAAATCTTCCAGATCAAAACAAATCGTCCCGCTGCGAAAAAACAAGAGTCCACTGATGATAGTAGAAAGCTCAGATCTCAGAATGCGGTCGCTGAAACCGTTAAGCAAGAAAAAATTTCAATGAGCGCGTTGATACCAAAAGCATTGAGAAAAACGAGATCATCATGTGCAAAGGAGGCAGAAGCGAAAGCTAAGGGAGAGGAGTCCATGGAAGGAAACTTAGAACTAAAACAGCAACAACAAAAGAAAGTGACACGAGCGTCGGCGAGGGCCCAGGGCTCTCTTGTCGCGAGCACGATCGCTGAGATCCAATTGAAGAAAGGGAGGCAAAAGAATAAGTTACAAATCATGGCAGAAGAGAGAGATAAGCTGTTCAACGATTTCAAAGAAGAAAAGCAAGAAGAAGAGGAAGAAGAAGAATATGCGCCGCTTTGCGATGCTCCAGACTACTTCAACACGAAAAAGAGACTCAAACCAGTGAAAACTGGCGATAGGTACCAAGCTGTGATCCCTCCACTTGCAGTGAACCAGGTTAATGTTGTTCAACCGAGAAAGTTCAAATCCGTTTGGAAACCAGATTCGATTGGCGATGAGAAAGTTCAGGAGTTTTTGAGCACAGCAAAGCAGATTCTAGGCTTGGATACATACCATGAGGATTTCCTCCTTAGACTTCTTTCAAAGGATAACATGGATTGCGAAAAGCTATTGAATATTCTCCAAACGAACCAGGAGTATTTCGTGAATTTATTCAAATTGAAGCGCAGTTTTAACCCGTTGAAACGAGCGCTGCAAGTGTCGCAATTGTTACAGCAGCAGTCAGGGAATTCAACACCACCAAACCGCGCATTTATTTAGAGTGTAGTGTAGTGTGCTCCCAAGAGCCAAAACGACTTTTTGTATAATACTTCTCTGATTCCATATTTGGAAAAGGGGATCTTCATTGAAGTAAAACTGTTTATAATTAGGGATTTGATCGATTGAGAATTCAATAGACTGCTTTATTTGTGAAGAATACTTTTTTTTGTTTATCTCGTCGATTTATTTCATTTCTTCAGTGTGCCAAAGGGTGCAGTGTAACAAGTTTGTGTTTTTTATTACGAGCGATGCTACCCATTAAAAAAGAGATTTTAACTCATTGGATTATTTCTTAGTTCCTATGAAGCCATCTCAACAACAGTTTTTAATTTGTTACTTCAAAAAAACTCATCTGGTTTTTTAGTTCCTTGAGCTAAGATGATTAAAAATTTATATGGATGCATAAAAAGGCTGAACGGTACATCAAACCTGAAAAGCTACTGAATAAAAAGGAGAAATCTTCTCTTGACGCACAAAAACTACTCGAGGTTCTACCCGAAGTCCAGCATTCGGAAGCCGATGTCCATGAGGTCGAAAAAGAGATCGTTCCAAGCAAAACCGAAGCAGATGATGAATCACAGGATAATTCTGAGGTAGCTGAGAGCGGAAATTCCGCCCATTCAGAGAATGCTATAAGGGAGGAAGAAGGCGATTCTGCTCCGGTTAGAAGCGATACGAAAAAGCCGAAATTCACTTCGAGTATGACATTCAATGAAATGTTAAATAAAAAGCTGGATTCTGTCTCTGTGATGCCGGAAGCGGTAGCAGGATCAGCTTCTTCAATGAGTAGACCAAGGACATTGACTCTCGATGCGAATGTTTTCAAATATCTAAAAAATCTAAACCTTGCTAAACTCGTGTCGAACGTTGACCAAATTGAAGTATTTTTCAATTTAATCGGCTCTGAGAGTGATTGTTGGTAATATTTAGCTGGCGATTCTTATTCTTCAGAAAAATTTCGATGAGCGAACCAAGAAAGATCTCAATGTACTTACAAAATGCACAGAAAACGTGGCGTTTTTCAAAAAATACGATGAAGAAACTCATAGACAATGCATGGCTAAAATGTATCATGTTCATCTGAAAGAGAGCGATCCTTGCATCAAGTTTGGTAACAAAGCAGTTTTTTCTGGTCTGCTGACTTGTATGCAGGGGAATATGGAGACACGTTCTGGGTTATGCTGAAGGGGAAGGTCGGGATCCACATTCCCATTGAAAAAGAAGTGATAGATAGCAAAGGTGAGCTGAAAAAAGAAAAAATACTCACGAGAGTCGGCCAACAAGGACCTGGCTACGCCTTTGGAGAGTTGGCTCTTCTGGAGCGTAAGCCACGAGCAGCGACGATTATTTGTGAAGAAGATTGCGATTTTGCTATTCTGGACAAAGCGCCTTTCCAGCAGATACTCTGTAAGTCTGAATGTGGATTTAAATAAACTTTTTCACGCAGTAGAAAAGGAGGAAATAAGACTTTTCGCAGAAGTTAATTTTTTAAAGGAGATTAAGCTATTTGCTCAGTGGTCCTATAATTCAATCAGGACGCTCTATATGTATGCCAAGTTGCGAAATTTTACGAGGAATCAGCCGGTCTATCACCAGTTCGAGTCTCCGGAGCATTTTTATATTATAAAGGAAGGAGAATTTAAGGTAACTTGTGTGGGTATCAAGCGCATTAATTGTTCGACGCAGGTCTCATTTAAAGAAGTCTATGACGAAGAAGATGAAAGAGTGCCTGTTGACGTTACACTAGAAAAATTTATGAAGAAGAAATTAACTACTCGTGAAGTTGAGGTAGATCATCCTTGGAAGCCAGTCGTGACTATTTTCGATCAAGTTAGCAATATTAGGCCCTGGAGAATTCTTCGGAATAGAGGAAATTGCGACAGGTACAGTGCGAACTAGTACAGTTACCTGTATTTCGCAAACATCTCTTGTGCTGCAGATCGATAAGAAAGTATAAAGCTATTCGTTACTATTAATGACCTCTAAAATTATGATAGGAAGTGAAAAATTTGATTCTACGTGAAAGTTCAGCTCGAGCGTGGCTGAAAGGGTATCTTGCGTCAAAAAATGAAGTTAGTCAAGAAAGACTTTCGAAGAGCCGAGAGAAAACGGAGAAACTCAAAGGGTTTTTAATGAAGACTCACCCGAAAAATATACAAACAACAATTGGACTTTTGGCAAATGAATCTCCTGAAACCAAGCAGAAAGCGAAACATGAAAACTCTTCGAGTAATTTGCGTTTTATTGAAAAAAGCTCTGCGAGCCCCAAACGTAACAAGGCGCAAAAGCGGAGGAATGATCATCCTCTTAAAAGGATTTTTGCGAGGACAAATAATGAAAATACCCAAAAACTCGACAAATGGATGATTGGAAGGCGGCATTTTCTGAATTCTTTTAACACAAGAGCAGCAACAGAAGCAAATGATCATACAGCTTTATTAGAATCGATTGATCAAGGAAAAAGCTCGATTAGAGAGGGCGAATCTTCTCCGTTAAGAGCAAAAAATGAAGAAGAGAAAGCGATTCCAATGAAATTAAGCATAGTGAAGTTGATCCATAAAAATCCCGGGAAACAAGACTGCACTCATCAAAGAGCAAGGTCTGCTGGAAGACTCTCCAAAACCTTAGAAACGGAAGATGGACATGACCAAAGCAGGCCCTCTCACTCTCCTTTAAAGACGATTGAGAGCTACAGCAGAAATTCGTTATTTTATCAGAGAAGCACTGAAAAAACCCCAGAAAAGGTTAACTCGCATGGTGATTCAAGCATTGGACACCGACCAGTAAGTTCTCACGCAGGTCACGAAAGCCTAGCAATTAAAACGTTGCATCACACGATTAGCAAAGCCATCGGAAAACCGATCATGTCATCACCTTGTAAGACTAAAGATCTCTCTCAGCATAGCAATATACCAAAATCGTTTCATTTTACGACACAACAATCATTTGAAGCAGATACTGAACACATTCAAGGCATTAATAATCATAAAACTAATTCCTCTAAGGAGGCCCAACTGAAAGTCGTGAGTCCCTATCCAATGTTCTTCAGTAAGAAGATACTGCGAAGCAACCACCAACCAGAAATTATGCGTCGAGACTCAAGATCTGTTTCTGCTCCAACGAAACCAAAAGGAAATCACTCTTCTACAAAGTCTCTCACTACTGTTTCTTTTGAGCACGGCTATCAGCTTGATAAAGGTTTTAAGTTTATCACGATAAATTCTAAACACAACGGAGCTCAAGGTAAACACTCAAGCGATTCTCTTGTATCTGAGACAGCTCCAACTGATCAGTTGAGTCATGAAGGGTTAAATAACTCTCAATTGAATGGGAATTTCCCTCAACAATTACGTAGAAAAATGGCGAAAAAGCAAAAAGAGAGAAGCGTTCAAAAGCGCCATGATCACGAAAACTCCATCAAAGTGGCCGATCTCCTTATATCAAAGACTATTAGTATATCTCATCCAGAAGAAAAAGATGAGTCGATACACCAGCCACCAATTTTTCAACATCCTTATCTTTCAAGGTCCGTTCCACGGATGAAGAAGCTTGATTTATCAAAAATACCAAGAGCTTTCATTGATTAATCGAACTATCATAAAGTGCCATTTTGCAATTTTTTTTAACGATCGATTTATGTAAGAAGCTAATTTAGTCACTATTCTAATTTCTGATTTTATCGAGTGTTGCGTATTAATCTATATTTGTAGATCACCCTCTTCGATGAAATGAATCTCTGCTATAGCTTTTTTTTGCTCATTAGACTGTTTGAACTATTGTTTCCAGGGCCACCTAGCCAAAAAGGAAATCACTTGTCACAATAAAGATGATAAAGATGATGAATTAAGATCTTTTAGTTTGCTGAAAAAACTCGGTTTCTACTGAAATAGAAGAAAGCTTCACATCATAGGAGACCCAGGTAGAAGTTTGCAGGAACATCTGCACGGCTAAAGATGACCAAAACTCCAGATTGGCTAAAAATCCAAGGATTGATAGCTCAGTTTTTGTCCGAATTTAAAATGAGAAGGCATCCACCTTTAATGAACCAAGCGCAACGCAAGGAATAGCGACAAGATGTTCGCAATTGCTAGTTTTCATCCAATGACAAAAATTACATTTTTTTTAATAATTTCGTTTGAACCTCCCTTTAATTTCAGCCCTGAGTATCCTTTCCTACACAAACGCGTCGCGTGGCGCTGTCTTTTAGTTCGAATGAAGGAATCGGACCTTTTCTGCTCTAATTTCTATATTAAGACTATCATCTATTGGTCTTTGATTTCCAAAAAAAGCAACTGTTACAATCCAGCCAAAGAATTGGGCGGCTGCAGCCTACTGCGTCGCATAACCTACCTCGTTATAAACTTTCGACTGCATTCTGAATCAATTCCTGAATAATCCTCTAAAAATATCAACATGAGCTACGATTTGTGGCAAAATTTTGACGGGAATCCCGAGAGTTCCTCAGGGCAGGCACTCGCAATCTAGCATAAACAGGCAAATTCTGTCTAGGATGGCAAGAACACCAAAAAAAATCAATTTTTCTTAATTAAGAATTTGTAAGGTGATTCATAAATCAAGGTAAGTTTTGGGATTCACAGCCTCTCAGTTATAAACAGAGCCTCAGAACAACAGTTAATAATTTTATCTTAGATAAATCTTAATCAGTAGTACTTACCAAGAATGGAAAAAGCTTTCACAGCTTCCCACCGCCCTCTCTCCTACTTCTGCAAGAAGAACCATGGTCTCCTCTCCATGAAACTCAAGGTCCCAGTCAAGGACAACACCGCCCTTGCTCTTGTTTACACTCCAGGCGTCGGAAAAGCCTGCAAAGAAATTGAAGCCAATGCCTCGACTTCTCTTATTTACACGAACAAGGCCAACTCAATCCTCCTCGTCACCGACTCATCTGCCTACCTTCAGAACGACCCTAAGTGGAAAAACGACTTCGCCGTCCCAATCTTAGAAGCCGATTGTATTTACTACAAGAATGTTGCGAATATCGACGCCTACCCAATGATCCTCGACCTCAACCGCATTAAGAACGATGAAGACGTCTACCAATGTATCAGCGAACTCACCCCAGCCTACTCTGGCTTCGAGTTGATCGGAATGACACCTGAGAGAGTCGATCCTCTCCTCAAGAAGATCCAAGAAAGAGGCCTCAAGACCATCATCTACACCACCCATCAACGTAGAGCCATCCGCGAGAAACTGAGCTCAAAGATCCCAGTTAACTTCGTGAGCGCCAGCATCCTCAGAGCTGCGTTGGATCTCCACGTCACAGGTCCTATCCCAGTCGACTGCATTTACTACGTCGAAAGCAAACTCCAAGGTGGCGACGCCAGCGAGTTCGAAGGTGGAAACATCTACAGACTCGCCGCAAAGATCGCTCGTCTTGCCGCTGAGTTCTTCCTTGACAAGAAGATGAACACTCTTCAATTCACCCCAGAACAAGTTGAAGACAAGCTCCTCGGCTACTACGTCGAAGGTCCTAGAGCCTGGATTGCTGATATCCCAGAAGGCTACCTGTCCCTCAAGCACAGCAACGACGAAAACTCTCTCGAACTCCACAGAAGATACGCTGGCGTCTGCGAAACTCACAGCAGAATCGCTCCAAAGGATTTCAGACAACTCAACTACCTTTTCAGCGAGGAACAGATCCAAGAAGTCGTTGATCTCTGCAAGAAAGACGAGAAGAACGTCTATGACCTCACCTGCAAGAACAACTTCTGCGGTATCATTACCAACGGCACAGCCGTCCTCGGTTTCGGTGCCATCGGCGCCGAAGCTGGTCTTCCTGTCATGGAAGGCAAATCCGCTCTTTTCAAGCAATTGGGAGGTGTCGACGTCATGCCTATCTGCTTGAACGAGAGAAACGTTGACAAATTGGTCGACGTCATCGCTAAGATCTCCCCAATGCTTAGCGCTATCAATCTGGAAGATATCAAGGCTCCAGAGTGCTTCGAAATCGAAAGCAGACTCCAGGAGATGTTGCCAATTCCAGTTTTCCACGACGATCAGCATGGTACTGCTATCGTAACAGTTGCTGGTCTCGTCAACTCCTTGAAGCTCATTAAACGCCTTCCAGGTGAGGTTAAGGTTGTCATCAACGGTGGCGGTGCTGCTGGTATCTCAATCACTGAGATGTTGCTCCACATTGGTGTCAAATCCATCATTGTTTGCGACACCAAGGGAGCTATTTATAAGGGCAGAAAGGACAACATGAACAAACAAAAAGACCACCTCGCTAATCTCACCAACAAGGAAGGTGTCCAAGGCACTCTTATGGACGTTATCAAAGGCACTGATGTCTTCATTGGTGTCTCTGCTCCAGGCGTCCTTTCTAAAGATATGATCAAGACCATGGGACCAAAGCCAATCATTTTCGCCCTCGCTAACCCAGTTCCTGAGATCATGCCTGATGAAGCCGCTGCCGCTGGTGCATTCATCGTCGCCACCGGTCGATCTGACTTCCCTAACCAAGTCAACAACTCTCTCGCCTTCCCAGGTATTTTCCGTGGTGCTCTCGATATTCAAGCCACTAAGGTCAATATGGAAATGAAAGTCGCTGCTGCCTATGCTATTGCTAGCTTAGTCCAAGATCATCAACTTACCGTTGACAATATCATGCCAAACGCTTTGGATTTGAAGGTCCCACAAGCCGTCGCCAGAGCGGTCGCTGAAGCAGGTATTAAGACCAAGATCAACAGAAGACAGGTGGCTATTGATTTCATTGAAGAGAGAATCAAGGATTACACCATTGAAGAAATCCTCAGACCATTCGAAAAGCCATAATTATAAGACTTTTTGGTAAATTGGATTCCAAGGCGAGACATTAATAGATAGAAAGATTTAATAATATATGTTATGAATAAATGAAGTATCTATATATTTGGATCTGTTAAATTTCTTGTCTAGGCAAGCAAGTTCAATCGCCAAAAGAATTTAAACCCCCAGAAAAAAAATTTGTTCTCTCATTCTAATTTTTACTACTAATGGAATAGATAACTGACAATGAATGAATAGCGATCTTAAGTTCAAATCGCAATAATTATATTGAAATGGTAGCATAGCTAACTCAGTACTAACATCGGCTTAGAGGAACGAAAAAAGAAGTCTTCAAAAACTGAAGTCTTCATAACATTTTGGAGGATTCCTTCAACTAATATGCAATTAGCACTTGTATGTGGTCTCAGACGCTTAGTCTGGATAGTTGCCGGTATTACAAAATTCTCTCAGCAAGATATGACAGAGTCGTATCTCTTTCAATAGAACATCACTTGTACTTATGGAAAGGTAGTTAGGGGTCAAATTTAGAGACATTCCGAGGTTCTATTTTATGTAGGAATTCTATTTACAATGATGTAAAGAGACCACTCGAAGAAGGATAGGATGGTATCGCTACAGAACAAAAAAAGAGAAAATTATATAAGCTTTGCATCTTTCATCGCCGAAACAACCACAGGGTCAGTCATGACTTTCCTGACTGTCGTCAGGACTTGCAAACCTTTCGAGCGACAGTTCTCCAGGCACTTTTTCTCAGTTTCATTGAGATCAGTTGATTCGAAATCGCAGCAGATCTTCATGCAATTGTTGTTAAGAGATTTCGATATGTGAAGAGTTTGGAACCAGGCTTTTGCTCTAATCATCTCGTCTCTTGGCGATGTGCCTCTTTTTCTGTTCATCTTATTCAATTGCTGCTCTGGTCTTTAAAAGGCTGTTTTTTTTAATCAATACTTAAATCGATATCCTTATAATTTCCACCGCAATTTCTCATTACAGCTTCCCATGAAAATAACACATCAAAGCCCTTGCTTGCACACTAGCGGCTTAAAATTGTTTAAAAATCAATGTTTATATCACTACTAACTTGCAGCTTTAAGCAAAACTTCATTTTTCTAAAACTATTATCATAATAAACACACATATATATATGACTTTCAATCCTCACAGTTACTTAAGAAGAGAAAGTAAAAAAGAACTCTCTATATCGATCCAACTCATAAGAAAAACATATTTATTTCAATGGAACTCCATCAGATTTCTCCAAGTCACTCGAAACCTTCGGATAGACGGTCTTTAGATGCTCCTTGATAGTCTCGTGCTCTATTGGGATGCCTCGAGATTCATCAAAGAGCTCGATTGCTTCTTGACCAGACAAATTGAATTTTTTACAAAGATAACTGCAGACAACGTAACCAGTTCTGTTTCTTCCATTGAAACAATGCACGACGATCACGCCTTCTTTATCAATAAACTCATCGATTGCGTCATGAGATTCTTGGATCAGCTCAGGAGGCGGTACAACCTTGTCTTCTAGCGCAATTTTCTTGTATTTTATGTAGCTATGTTCCGGGTTCTGTGCCAGAAAATCGTCAAAATTGTAATAATCCAAACTCCTGTTTAAATCCAAGATAAGCGAGATCTTCTTGCCCTCTCTTCTCAACGCTTCGATAAGAGTGAGCAAATTCCATTCCTCTTCAGCTGAGACTGAGTCCTTCCACTTCTCGTCAGTCAAAAATACTTTGCAAACCAGCATGTTCGTCCTCGGAATAAATTTATTGTACCTTCATTGCAGTTGATTTAGCCATGAGGATCGAAATGATTGTCTTACGCAAGCTCTTTCTTCCATTTGCGGAGTTTCTCTTGCTCGCTTTTAGAAAGTCCTTTGGTAGTGGTGCCCTAGACAGAGCGGACTATGATTAGAGAGAGGAGAGAGCTTTTTATTTACCTGAGTGAGCTCTTGAGTCTTCTCTTCTGTCATCATTAGTAGTAAGGATAATCCCGATTATATTTGAGAGTAAATGAGAATTCAGAAATTTGCGCTTGCACAAAAATAAATTATTTCAATTAAACTTCCCGATCGCTGAATTAAGAAACATACCAAAAAAACTGACAAGTACTGCAGTACTGTCTCAGAGAGCGTTCTAAAACCAGTGATAATTTGAATTGTTGCCTTGATAGCTCAGAAGCATCTCTGTTTATTACCATTAGTTCAAGGTAGAATTGGTAGAGTAAGATCATAATGAACATCAAAATTGTGAAAAATCGCGGGATTGTCCTTACAATAAGGGGAATTTGAATGGTTATTTAATATGATTAATTCACACTGTATGATATGGTATAATGGACTATGGTTACGATCTCTAACGTATGGTAAATTTTGCAAGTTTTCTGATTGTGGATCTATCAAGTTATTTGCTCATTCGCCAGAAATAACCTTGTTTGAACTAATCAACATAAAAAAACAAAAGAATAAGCATTAATTCCTGATTTATCGTCATTTGCGTACGTGGGAGCTATTCATGATACAAGTTTGTTTTTTTTTTATTTTAGGTTAAGTAAAATGACAATAATGCAATAGAATTAAACAACTAACTGCCTTTTTCTGCTCTGAGCTTGAATTATATCATCAGCAGGACATATTATAACTCATCCTTCTTCGTAGTAATTTCTTCTTTGGCGCCAGGCTGCTGAAGCGACACCATTTCCAACAACGTGCTTTGAGCATTTCGCGTTCCGCTCAAAGAATTGTCACCCATGATAGCCGTTTGCTGTTCTCTGGGGAGATTTACCCCTGTGTTCTGCTCCAGATCTGGATTCGGCGTTTGGATCTGATCCATCCTATACTCATAATGTTCCTGTGGTTCTCCTTGCTCAGCCATCTCATACTCATGCTGTCTGTCTTCTCTGTTCTTTCTCCTGAGAACTTTCCTCCTGCGAGTCATCTTTATGATCTTCGTTCGCTTTTGCTTGGTGTCTGCGACCTTGTTACTCTTTAGTTTGAGGCTCTTCCACCATTTCCAGCACTTCTTGCAGGCTTTTCTGATCTCGCGGAAAATTATCACCCAGCCCTTGAGGTGAAGAATGAATAAAATCACGATGTTCAAAACGATTCCACAGTACAAGATTATTATTATATCCCAGCCATTTCTAATGAAGAACGAGCTCCTTGTATTTTTCTCAAGGAATGGCAGTATCAAGCAAAGCGCGAGGAACATTGCGAAATCTTGAGCCAGCTCTCTTAGATTCCAGAAAGCGCCGTTGAATGGCCTGAACCAAATCAAGAGTACCATCGAGCAGATCATCACAAATATCAAAAGCACAATCTGAGCCTGGGCCGACGCCCAAATATTCGCGAGTATGATCGCGATAAGGATTTTCTTAATCACCAGCACTCGTAGATAAGCGATTGTAAAGTATGAATCCCCTTTGAATTCATCTGTTAGTGTGTTATAGTTACTGTTTCCGTCTTTTACGCCCAGGGCTTTACGTCTTTTGTAAGGAATAAGTGACATTGGCAGCCACTTCTTTATCAAGTAATGCAAGGCGATAGGAGTCGCTAACACGATGAGTACCGACACCAGTGAAAGAGCGGAGGCGACTCCGTTGATAGCGTTGTTGAATTCAATGCGGTTGAGCTGAAGGAACGTGAAAACTGCGAAAAAGAAGAAGAAAATGAGCCACATGCGAATTATCACGTTCCATTGGAAAATCCCTCGGAGGCTTGTAGTAAAGTTATTCCATTTAGGCTTTGACTGTCCGATTGAGTGTAAACATACGACGATCGCGAGGAGAATAAGTGCTACAGCCATCGCAGCGAAAATATAGCCGGTGTTGAGGAGGTAGTTCGCGGTGTAAGCGTTATCGTCGAATTTTTCAGGTGCGACTTGAGTTAAAATCCTGCGCGAAGTCTCAAGTTTTTCTTTAGGGAAGAAATCAAAGGGGTTTGGAAGGAAAAGCATGTGCATAAACGACCAGCTTTGAAGGAACGTCTGGAGGTTGAGTGGGTAGACGACATCGATAAAGGTCAGGAGGTAGATCAGCTGAAGGTAGTCGACGAAACTGTTCATCCAGTGAGCGTAGCCAGCGACCCAGAGAGGGATTACCATGAAAGCAGCCAAGGCCTGGAAAGCCCAATCGGCTCGTTCAACTCGCGTGATATCAGTTCTAACGGCGGGAGAATAATAATAAGTGTCAGGATAATCGATTTGCACGCTCGGTATGGCCTCATTGCCATAGACGTCCTTGAATTTGGCTGGGTTTAGCAGCGTCACATTCAATGACGTTCCGATGACATCTACAGAGAAATTAAATTTGATCATTATTGACTGAGAGTTGTTGTAAAAAGAAGCGGTCCAATAGTAACCCAGCGGCGGGATCGAGGCAAAATTAATAAGGAGCTCTCCGCTGAGGTCTCCGGTGACAGTTATCATCATATCTCGATCGAAAGTCAGGAACACGAGCTCATGCTGTGTTTTGTTCACTGTAAGCGTCATTTGCGCATTGTTTGTCAACGCACAAGAATCTCTTGTGGTAATACCGCCACCACTACACGTCCAGTTCGTTTCGATGGTACAATCGCTTGAACAACCATCACCGCTCACCGTGTTACCATCATCGCATTCTTTTTGTGCAGTTTTTCGATACCCGCTGCCACACTTTTCAGCAATCGTGCCATTTGCATTGAGAAACCCGTTTTGTGTCGTCGCCTCTAGACAACTATTATCTGTTAGCAGGACATAGTCTGTTGGGCAGGTTGCGCAGTTGTAGGCTGTCGGACCTGTGCAAGTAGCGCAGCTCGCGTCACATGGTTCACAGGTTGCTGTTGTAGTGTCGATGTACTGCGTACTAGTGCAGGTAAGGGACAGACAGCTTCCCGTTGAAGCCTGGAAGACTCTGGTTGAATCGCAGGAAATACAGTTTGTGTCAAGCGCGCCGTTGCATTGAAGGCAGCTCGAGTCACATGGACCACACGAAGTCGTTGAGTGGTCGTAGTAGTAGCCATTAGTCAAACAGCTCGTGCATACAGAACTACTCGAGCACTCAACACAGCCAGTCGGACAGTCGTCACAAGTTCTTGTCGCTGTAGCCGGAAAAGTTCCCACGCTGCAAGTAATCACACATGCTCCGCCTTGTAAGAAATAAGGGGCGTTGCATGCAGTACACGCTGTCAATGACGTACAACTCGAACAAGCTAGTGGACATGCCTGGCATACATTCTCGCTGGTGGCATACTCATTGGAGCTGCAACTTGCCACGCAGCTCGTTCCTTGAAGGTATTTCCCTGTCGTGCAGCTTGTACATACAGTTCCACTCGTACAGGTCGCGCAGTCTGTGGGACAGGCTGTGCAAGTGTCCTTGGTGTTTGGATCCACAGTGGCTGGCACTTCGCAGTAATAACCGGTTTCTACTTTGCAGTCCCAGGAGCAGCCATCGCCGTCTACATTGTTTCCATCGTCGCATTCCTCAAGACTTGAGCGAATACCGTCACCACAGGTAGAAGTGCATGGTTTCCCTGGCGTCGTGCACACAAACCCAGTTTCGATGAGACATTTCTTAGAGCAGCCATCTCCATCGATCAGATTACCATCATCGCAATTTTCTCCCTCAACTACGATACCATCGCCGCAGACTTTCGCTCTGCACACATTGGGGACACTGTAAAACGTTGATTTCACACAAGAAGTACAAGTCGTTGAGGACGAGGTGCAGGTGTTGCAAGGCGAACTGCAGGTAACGCAATCGTTATTGGCGAAATATTGATTTGACGAGCACTCTGTCAAGTCAGGACAGTATATAGTGCCAGAGGTGTCGAGGTTGCCAGTAGTGCATGTTTCGCATTGGGTAGGGAGTCTACCTGTACAAATAGCACAGTTAAAGGGGCAAACACGGCATATTCGCAAGGTGTTGATGGTTGCTGTTGAGGTTCCGCTGCTGCAGGTATCGTTGCATTTGTTGTCGTTGGTAAGATAAGCTGCGCCGGATAACTGGCATTCAAGCAAAGTCAAGCTAAAAACTTGGGATTGTGCGGGAATATCATAAATGTTGACGACACCGTAACGGATACCGGAAATGTCGTTCTTCGTGGCTTGGTAGTTTCCACCATAAAATATTTTGAAGGTGAAAATTATGCCGATAAAGTGATTGGTTGAGGGATCCGGGCCTGAGCCAATACGCATCATGTCTGAAAACCCTCCATCTTGAAATACTGCGGAGATAGAAACTAAATGAATAGAAACAGTTGACGAAACAGGAATCGCAAACATAAAAGTACCTTTATCGAAGATAGTTTCACGATAATTGGAAGCAACGGCGAGTCGGTATGAACTAACCAATGTGTAAGGCGTCGCCACGAAGGTGTCGTTTCTTGGATATCTGTAGAAAGTCGTTGAAAATAAGTTCCAATCATACGCTAACAATGGTTAAATCCTGCAAAAAGTACAGCAAATCTGATTACATGTTCTAGAAATCGAAGAACCAAGGGTTTTTGTTTGAGACACACCGTTGATATTAACGACGAATTGTGTGACACTGGTTGCTGTCACTCCTCCAACTGCAATGCTGATATAATTTGTTGGATATACGCTCTATTAAAGAAGATAAAAGAGGTTTCAATTAATTGCAATTACATTCTGTTTGTAGAAGATGGTTTGCGTACCCGTAGAATCTGTAGTGCCCCCCAATCTTGAAGGCTGGGTAAATTGAATCCAGAAGGAGATCGTAAACACTTCTCCCAAGTACAACGCTGGAGAAATCGTATCGTATTGATTCAGCAAATACGTATGCCCTTGATCTCCAGTCGGGTTTGCCGTCGTCTACATTATTTAACCATTAAACTCTGCATTTTGATTATATCCTGCTTACTCCTAAGAGATAATGGAGTCCCGGATTGTTTGTCGAATTGTACTGAGAAACCCCTCGATAAACTAGCTGCTTGCTAGTCGAAATATCCTCCACAGTGTTAACTGAATCGTCCGTTTCTAAGAACACCAGATTGAGCTTCAACTCTACATTGATTTATTAATTTTCCATTAGATATAGCTATGCTGTACCTATTTCCGGTTCCATTACGAGCTTTAAGTCCGCTAGAGCCGTATAACCCGTATCGTAGTAATACCTCACGTCTTGCATATAGCACTGGCAGAAGTAACTCTTGGATTTGTCTCCACCAAAATCAATAAAGAGGGTTGACATAGTTCTCGTCGGCACAAAATCCGCTGGAAGTGTGGTATCCTGAGCCATAGTTAATGCGGCATTGGCTTGTGGGTCATACACCCAGAGAGTAAGGCTGAATGTAACTGTGCCGAATGCGTCTTTTTCTTGGATTACGGATGATACCACAGCATACCATTTGTAGGCGGCAAGCTAAACTCTTGTTTAATAACAGAAAAGAAGAAAGTTGCTTACGTCTGTGCCCGCGTTATTTACGGAAATAACTCTTTTCACCACGCTTCCGCCTGAAGAAACGAGCGTACTAGCTTTCAGCTTGAGTGAGTCACTTGCGTCATATGAAATCAATAAATGCATGTCTGAGACGGCTTGGTCATTGTTTCGAGTCGACCCGACTCTTAGGAAATTGACTGCACTGGAAGTTGTCGGTATTGTGTGTTTAACCCAGAAAAAGATCGTGCGTTGTGCTTTTAACTCCCCTATCACATGTATTCAAATAGGCCGATAGTATGGATGGTCTCTTACAGTTCTGGGTGGCGGTGAAGTGAAGAGGTGCTCCCGTATAGTCAGCGGGTTTAATGCTGTCGACGTCGTTTAAACTTCCATAATATTTGGTGGTTTTCATCAAGCGAGCGTAGGGACCGACATACGCTGAAGAAGTTAGATGTCAAGCATTCGAAGTGGAGGTTACCATTCAGTTCTCTGATGAGGAAGGTCGATGCAATTAAGAAGAGAAAGACAAATGTGAAACTCTTCATGGATGTAGTATATTTGAATCTGATTAAGAAATAATTAATTGTTCGGTTTTGCTGGAAATTCTGAGAATTGATTCGTTTTCTGAGAGTATCAATGTGTGCTTTCAAAGTTTCTCTGAGGAAACCGATAATCTGACTTTAGGTTTTCGGTTCTGGGTTCCATTAGCCTCGAGGATAGACCTCATGATATTATTAGTTGGTTTAGATATGTTCTCTATCGGAATCAGCAAATATATGTTTCTGAAGCAAAAAAAAAGAATTATTTGCTGGTATTGCTATCTCTAAGCAGATGCGAATGGTGTCTTTCTTATGACTTAGAATCAGGTAGATAAGTTCACAGATGCAGGGAGGAAAAAATTCTAAATTTTTCACAGCTTTATTGTTAGATCTATTCTGATATTCTGGAAAAATATAACGCCTCATGATAAATTAATTAGATAAAGAAAGGAAAGTTGCATATTAGAATATCATTTGGTCTAAATGCTGTGAGTATGCGATCTTCTCGGCTCAATTACTAATCGAAGACAATTAGCTAGATAAAACAACTAACACTCTCTGAAAGGTTAGTTCCAAAGCACTCAATTTACATAAGAAAATAAAAAACTACTAGTAATTATCTGTGAGGGATATATCTTTGACGCTTTATGGTCTCCAAAACTTTGGATCTCAAAACTCAAGGTATAAAGACAAGGCACTCGATGTCAGCCATGTGACTATCTTTGGTGACTTGAAACTTTCTCTTCTCTACAAGAGCTCATATTTCATTGATGATGAGGAAGTAGGGCATCCGAGCAACGATTCAATGAAGCAGTTCCAAGCAAAAATCGAACTACTTCAGCAACAACAAAAATATCAATAGCTGCTCTTCTTGTAATTTGAAGCGGCCTGTTGCTTAAGAATACCATGAAATTTATCAAGAGTCCCTGAGCTAGAATTAGATGAGTTGGTTCCAGCAGAACTTCGATGTCGAAGTAAGTAGTTAAATGCGCATACTGACCTCAATTTGAAGGAAAAAAAAGGAGAGAATTTTTAAATTTATTTCTTGATTCTTGTTAAGATACAAATCGAAGCATGCAGTGACAACGACTACAACTGAAAAAAAAGAAATAGACCCTCGCAACGCGAAATTGATCGACAAGTTATACGCGCAAGGCACCATAAAATCATATGAGGTCGAGAAAGTCATGAAAAGCATTGATCGTGGAGATTTTACTGCCTATGGTGCTTACGACGATAGGTACAATTTCACCTCTGAATCTCTCAATAGCATTACCCGTTACTGTTTAATATGTTAGACCTCAAGGAATCGGTTACAACGCGACGATATCTGCTCCTCATATGCATGCTTGGGCACTGGTATGGTCTACGCTAAAGGATATTCTTACATTAAGTGAAGGAATTATTAAAAGACCACTTGAAGAAAGGAAAGCGAGCCTTGGACGTGGGCTCAGGCAGTGGGTATCTCACACTCGCATTTGCGAAGATGATGGAGCAACCTGACGCCGTGGCTTATGGAATCGAGCATATTTCAAATTTGGTTAAAGAGTCTATTGTCAATCTCGAGAAGTAATTTTCAGCGGGAACCTTACAGAGCGTCTTAATCAAATCTAAAGGAGTCATAAAGAATATTTGAAGAATGGCAAGTTAGTTATCGTTGAGGGAGATGGTCGGAAAGGACTAAAAGACTACGCGCCTTATGACGCAATTCACGTGGGAGCAGGTATGTAATTGGTTGTTTCTCTCTAAAACGATTTTGATTCATAGCCGCTGCCGAAATTCCTAAGGACCTACTCGAGCAACTAGCTCCAGGCGGAAGATTGGTAATCATTCTACCCTCAAATTTCTCATGCAGATTAAAAAAACTTATTAAATAGCTCATTCCAGTCGGACCTCCAGGTGCGCAAGAATTCCTCGTCGTCGACAAGGATGAAAACGGAAAATTCACGAAAAAATCAGTGCTCGGAGTGGTAATTATATATAATATGCCTTTCTGCGCTTCATATAACTTGCATTACTAGTCCTATGTTCCATTAACTTCGAAAGAGAAACAATGGTCCTATTAGATTCTTCTCCCCCCTAACCAATGATTAAACCATTGCTAGCTTATTTCCATTTTGTTATCAGAGAAAAAATGTTGAACTCACGCAATAAATGCGTGATTTAAATGATCAGCACCTCAAGCTTTCACCTATAATGATTTAATTCGTAGTTATATAATTTGATCTGAATATAATATGAATTTCCGAAAAAATTATGTCAATCTGACCTAATCAAGTGTTTCAACCCTGATAAGCTACACGAGATCTCCTCTTTGATTGAAAAAAAATTCTTGATGAGCCTCGATTGAGGAAATCTTTCAATTTAAGCGTGTAAACCGCGGTTTTATTTAAAGTAAGCATGCTATTGAGACAAAACTCCGAAGTCATTAGTTTATTTAAAAGGATTCAGGGTCGCATTAATTTAGGCTATAGATATAACCATTAAAAAAATCCGCTTCAACCAATGGAAAAGCAGTCTCTCGGTGTATTTGAATCCTGGCTTGACCCAGCTCTTCTCACGTCCACCACACCGCTCCAAATAAGCTACTCCAATGACCAGCCGCAGGCAGCAATAATCGAAGCAAAGAACAAATGGCAACAATTTCAAACGAAAATCGATGATCTTAAGCGAAATCTCATTAATTGCGTAGTTCAAAAAATTGAGAAGGAGCGCATCAAGCAATTCTCTGAAGGGATTAGAGGATTTTTGAAACTGCAAGCCGCCCAAACAGTTCATGACTACAACATGCTTGCAAGTCTCGACTTAGCGCTCCAAGAGAACGAGCGCTTGCTCGAATACAGCAACGTAATGAAGGAAATTTCATTGCTAGTGAGAGATTGGTATTCCGGTCTGAGTTCAAACTTGCTCACGATCGCCACTGGTGGACTTCAAAACAAACTCGTGCTAGACATCACTGCCGCGATGAGCTCAACGCAGAAAGACCTCAGTCAGGTGATTTGTGTATTAGAATCGAATGAGTCTGCGCATCCTGAGAAAAAAAATCCAACCAAGAGGCTTTCCACAATAGAGTTGAGTGCCTCACTAAGCTGTTTCGAGGAAATCGCCTTGGGAAACTGCCAGAAGAAGCTCGATGACCTGTTGCTTTATATTAGAGGCGTTGCCGAGAGCGAGTGCAAAGATTTATTCGAATACATAAGCTCATCTATCGCGGGAATAATAGCTAAGTTGAATACTTTCGAGAACGATAGCTCCTTGGAATCTGCTGCAGACCAGATCCTCAGCCAATCGATCGATGAGTTTTTCTCAAATGCGTACTCTATTGAGCTTTCCTTTCTAGAAAGCAAGCTAAAGGACGTTCTTAACGAGCAAGCTTTCCAAAGAATCGAGCAAAGCGTCATTGAAAAAGCGATGCTGAATCTAAGCTCCAACCAGGAGCATCATCAGCTCGCGAAAATCAGGCTAACTGATTATTTTTTCCAAGCCAAGGCGGCCGTCATACAGCAGAAGGTGCCGCCTACCTGTCTTAAGATTATGAAGGAAACGAAAGGTGTTAGAAAGATCAACGTGCTTGACGCAGAACCGCATAAACAATTTATCATACAAGGGGAAAATCCATTGGTTATTAAGTACAATCGCGTGTATCTCGTTACTGTCAAGGACCCAGACTTTGAACGAGGAAGTGAAACGTCCGAGACGATATTACACACAACAAAGGAGGAGATTGTCAAAGATTACCACAGAGTTGAGCTGAAAATAGGTTTTTTGCCTCGAAACTTAGAGTTTCCTCGAGAAGAGACGATGATCATATCCTTTGTGATCAGATTAGTGAAATCCATTTTGTCAAAGTCAGAGCAGCATGATAACACCCATTTGGGCCAAAGCCAGACCCTCGATGTTGATATTGGCACGTTTTTAGCTCATTCCGTCAGCTTTATCGCAGAAACTCTCCTAGAAAAGGAGAAACAAGACAAAAAAAGCGTCGTTTTACAGCATGATAAGAACCCATTAGGAAACCCAACTCGCTCGCCTCGCAAGCAACTCAACGTGATGAAAGGGACCACCGAAAGCATACTATCACCAACTGAGCAGCATTATGAAGAATCCAAATCGTTTGTATTTGAAGGAGAGCCGCTTTCTCTCGAAAACATCGATAGCGTCGAGTCAACCGATATGACTGAAAATGATGCCGATTGGGAAGCATCAGATACTCAAGTGTTCCTCCAGCTGCTCGAGCAAGATAAATGCAAGCTGCTCAATGACCTGAGGACCTTGAAAATCGTTTCAGGCCTACAAGATTATATTTTTATTGACAAACCGACCTCCTCGGAAATATTCACTGAGTATTTAGCTACCCTAAACACTGGTCTACCCAAAAAATCAAAAGATCTGCGGAGTTCAGCCCTGGAGAAGGCTCTTACTTCATCAAACGCCGACATCGTCCGTGGGATAGTGTTGTTGTTTCCTCCAGTATCTGATTTTTATAACATTGTTGCATTGAGGGTTGATTTCGAAACATACAGCAGGAATTTTTTCGCCCTTGACTCCCGAGGTACTGACCTCAACACACTTAAAACCGTGTTTAAAATGCTTGGAAAACTGGTCAAGCGCACTGTTATTTCGAGGGCCGGAAAGAAAAAGAGCCCGAAATTTAAGGATAATTACATCTTCATGAAACTAGACATTGACGAGGGTATTGGACTGAAGTGCTTTGAGAATTTTTATTTTCCTTATATTTATACGTTGAGGCAAGAGCTAAATTCGAGTTGCACCGAGACGATTTCTGCTCACATGCTAAAAGGCTTGCTGGGCAGTTATTTACAGGCGGCATACAGCTCTCCGGAAGGAATAGAGCGGGTGAGAAATCTTGTGGAGGTGTACCACCTCTATACGAATCGATTTACCAATATATTTATTATCGAAGAGTTCAATGACCTTGATAATATCCAGAGCAAAATAAAGCAGTACCTCAGACTTTGTTTCGTGGATAGTATCGAGGAGAATGCCCAGAAAATGAAAAGCATATTGATTTTCTGTCGGATTCGCAATGAAAAGCTGCGTACTTATGACACTGTCCTAATTTTCTTAGAATATATCCATCCGACTCAAGTCGAAAAAGGTGAATCATCTCCACTTGGGCAACAGAGGTTTCACGTTTTCGGAGACGCTTATCTGCACCTCCAGCAAGTCCGAGGCATAATCAAATCTTTTTTCAAGGAACAAGAACTCGCACTTAACCGCGTTCGCTTGGACTTTTACCAAATGAAAAAACTCAAAACCGATACAAATCTTTTATTTTTCGACCGTAGTCTCTTCTCCACCATTTTCTTCATTCTCTTGAACGAGCAAGTCCCTATCGCGGATATCGTCTGCATTTGCCGTCTCTGCCCAGCCATTCAATACAGATATCTCAATGCTACTTTCGAGAAGAACCGCTCTACTCAACTAGCCACGAATAAAATCCCCAAAAAATTCGATTTAGAACTACTGACCGTGAGAGTGATTGGACGAGATGATGTGGAGTTGGTCGATGAGATCCATAACACAATTTCGATATTAGAGCTCAACCAGCCAGGCAATCTCAAATGGCTGGTGGAACTAACAAACTTAGGCGAATACAAGCATATCGTTGCTCCGATGAAACCTTCAGGCAAAAACGATGGGGCATTCAAAGTAAATCTCAAAGAGCTCAAACTCCCGACTGATCCGTTTATTCTCATTATCCCGAATTATGACTTTAACGCTACGAATCCGAACATTTGTAACATCATCGAGCCTGACGGAAGCGTTTTTGTATTAAATGCCGTGGCTCAAGGGACGATGGAGCAGAGCAAGCCGAACAAAAAGCAGCAAGCAGCAATAGTTAAGAGCATCGAAACGGTGAAGAAGTCGCTGCCGAAGGAAAAGACGGGGTATAAATACAATGTCATTCATCATGAAATGCATTTGAAAAATCTCTCATTTGACAACGTTCAAGCGCTATTTGACTTCATTATCATCTTTTACTTGCTTAAGTATCGATCATACAAAGACCCTTGGTTCTTTGTCAGCGAAAACTCGATTCTGTCGTTAATTTTCGTGGATTTAAGAATCTGCTTCCACAATGCTCCTGACTGTATCGGTTTAGTCCGATCGCTGCAGGATAACCACTTCATTTTGCGTGAGAAAACATTGATCCAGCGAACCCACAAGAACTACACTGAGGACAACTTAATTTCGCTATTTGGGGTCTTTTTGGCGAATAAAAACACACGGAATCTCATCTTCTGTGTTCAAAATGACCTGGAATATTCCTTCCATTTGGTTATCAAAGACGCGAAGACTAATACGGTGCTGATAATGGTGGCAGCGATAAAGGATCAATCAGCGGGAGGCACCGCAAAGCATTTTTATGATGAAATGTTGTCTTCTCTTCAGGATGGAGTGATGAGTTCAGAGCTTAAATGCGACTTTATTCGCTATGAATTGGAGTCGCTGCCATCGTTTTTCTTTTCGATTGATCCGAATCTGCTGAGTCTTGCGCTTGCGAATGTAGCCCACGTATTTGAAGGGCAGGATTATTTCAAAACAACACAGAAGTATCTACAAATGTGGTATCGACCAACGATACTAAGTAGTCAGTTCATGGTTATAACGAAAAGCTTCTAGGATTTTATTTGGTAGAAGCGATGAGTTTTTAACATGATATTTTATGTAGCTAGGAGCAAATTAGCTTCTGCATTGGTTGTTATTTCTCAATGGTAAGATTTAATGGATTCTTGCCAATAGATAACTGCTTAGAAATTTTTAACACTTCTTGATTAAAAACATTTGATTCTTTTTCCAATTGTTTGGGCTAGAAGGGAAGAAAGTAGTGAGAGATTGCATGGAAATTTTTCTAAGGGAAAATGAAAAGGAATTTAGTTTGGGTTAGTAGTTATGAAGATCATTCAAATCTTACTTCTCTTTTCATGAATTACTAAGATGAAGTCTTTCTGTCTTAGGCTGGAGTAATAAAAGCTCATCTTGAGTTTTACAATATGATTACTTAGGGCTACTCTTAGTATTTGAATTCAATTCAAATTGAACTATTATTAAAGCTATCTTGAGTATTATATGTAGGATGATTCTCTTTGTCTCTTTTGTTCCTTATCATTAGTGCTTTGGATAATAAAATACCAATGTTATGTCAAAGTTTAATTAAAATTTGTTGCAAGGCAAGTAATTGTCAAGACATGTGAGTCTAATTACGTTAATTTTCCAATTTTAAATACGCAATACAAGTTAATATTTACCTCAAGCTTTTGAATAAGATATTATTTGTCAGAATACGTTCCAGCACCATTGTATTCTGGATGACCTGACTATTTGTTAACATCAAGATTATTTATTTTATCACAGAGAGTGATTATAAATTTCCACAGACATTTTTTTCTTCAGTTTTTTCAATTTAAATTATCAAACTTCTGAATCTTAGCCGACTGATCCAGAATAATTTATTCAGTCGTTTTCACTTCGCAAAACTCATGAGATTTACAGAAACGATCTCTTCACAATGCTTCTCTATTCAATTTTATAATCACAGGCAACAATCTATATTTCTATTAAGAGTCATGTCAGTTATCTGTATCCTAATATGATTTGATATTATCTATTCCTCCTTTTCTAAACCAAATTATCGAAGAGATATATCAACAGGAAAGTGAAGTCAAGAGCAAACATTACCATACATCGAGGAGTCTACTTCCACAGCTGTTTTGCTGTTTTATCCAAAAAATACTATGAATAAGGAATTCCCTATTACTGCAGAAACGAAATTCAATCCATTCTCTTCCTTAGGCTTATCATCTCCTTAAAATCCGAAAATGAATCATCTCTTCAAAGCTTTTCGGACGTGATATCATTTTCTATAACATGTGCGTGTTCATCTATTAACACTCGTGAATTATAGAATAAATAAATAAAAAATCTTTCGTATCGCACAACACCCAGAAAAAGATCGAATCTCCTTTCAAATGGACGACGAAAAAGACATCCTTTTCCAACTCAGAAACTCATTCTACCTCGGTAATTATTACAAAGTCCTCGAAATGTGGAAAGATTTCGCAAAGTTCGAATTCAAAACCCACGGCACTCTTGTTAGAAGCATCATTATGAGAAGCATCGTGAAACTCGGCAAAAACTACAAGAAATACTTTGAAAATCTCGACATCACCCCTTTCAAGAAGGACCTTCCAGTCTTTGGAAAGTACCTCACCCCTCTCAACGGCAAGGTATGCAGTTTCATTGATTAAGTTACTTATCTCGCTGTAGCTTGACTCTGAAACCGCTGCAGAGGTCATCAAAGATTTTTCTAGCAATTTTGATAAGAGCTACGAACATTACGGGACCATCATCAGACTGCTTTGGCTTGCGACAGACGATTTTGAAAACTATGCAAAGAGCGATGCTAATGCTAACGATTTAGAAGTGTACTGACCATTACAGCTTTCAATATGTGATATTAATTGCATTTTAGAATGAATCTTCAGTTCTATTGCTACCAGAACATGAGACGTTTCGATCTATCTGGCAAGACGCTCAGCGCGATGAAATTGAAGGATGAGGAGGATATTGTCACTTGTCTCTGCAATATTCATCAATTGGTGAGCGTTTATTATTGTGTTTAGGTTAATAATGTAAAAATAGATAAGCACATGCAAGTATGACGATGCCATTTCCGCTATTGACGAACTTAAAGAGAAATTCGAAGATTCAGCGAAATTGAATAACCTCAGAGCGGCTGTGTACATCTGCCAAGGAAAATACGAGCAAGCTGTTACAGTTTTGACCAAGTTGTGCACTGTGTTGCAGAATAAAGAGCAGTTTTATGACCAATCCGAGCTCGAAACCGCTTTGGTCAATTTGACAGTATGTGCTTTCTTCCAAGGAACTGTTTACGACGAATACCTCAAGTAAGCGTTTGATTTCCATTAGCCATGACTAACACGTGAATTAGGACATTGAATGAATTAAACCCAGACCATTCTTTCCTTAAAACTTTATTGTAGAAAAATGCTGTTATTCAATAGTCCGCTAAGAGTCTTCATATGAAAATCAAGAAAATATTCACAGATGCATAAGTTGTTGAGATGAGTTTCTTGTTGCGTTTTGTTATCTCCTTATGTTATGGTCAATGGGACTCATTAAGAAATATCAATAGAAACTAATATTCTCTGTCCAGTTCGTGATTGAAACTATCTTATGGCTAAGGTTATGAGTCAATTTTTTGGCCTCTGAGTCACAAAATTGCCTTAAATCTATGAAAAATCGACGAAAAGAGAGTCACATAGGCCTCACGACACTACAATGGGGTAGTACCCGTCGTATGATACTATATTCTAGATTTCCTATCCCTTAGCGACCCTCATTTAACAAAAATTTTATCATCTGGTATTCAATTTCTTTACTCTTCTGTCAGAGGATATAGATATACGCAATCACTTTGACATAAAAGAGAAAATACTAAGCTGCTTTATTTGAACATTTGTCCATAGAACTCTTTCTCCTTAGCCTTTTGCTTCGCAATCGCTTCCTTTACTTTGACTAACTCATTTTTAATATCCTGATTGTCAGGCTCAAAT
>ENA-UOTZ01000704-UOTZ01000704.1-compost-metagenome-genome-assembly--contig:-NODE-704-length-27264-cov-4.741568_pt1 | contig 27264 bp, 15 predicted proteins | sample MGYA00238144_ERZ746983 | MGnify/ENA primary metagenome ERZ746983 (study PRJEB28759, sample SAMN06268863) | compost metagenome | isolation source: single cell | place: USA: California, Emeryville, Joint... | reverse complement strand
ATCCAAAAACTCAAACAGAAGTATCGATGATTGCCATTAAATTAGAGGCTCCTGCTGGTACTAGTAAGCAAGCAGTTGCAAAATATCTATATCTTAGTCTTGATTGAAATATTGAAAATTATCTACTTCATAGATTGTTCCATTAGAGATCTGATATCATCACTAGACAGTCAATCAAACCAAAGTCGAAAGCTTTAACCAGATCAGTCAATCACCTTTAGAACTATAGCGTTCAAAATTGTATTGTATAGCACTTTTTTTTTTTTGGCTCTTGTAGACTTTTGCTAGCTTCGAAGCATTTCTATCCAAAATTGTTAATGATCCTAAATTTGAATTCATTCATTTAGAACGAGGAAGAATTGGATGGAATAGATTATCATCAATGTAGCTGTAAGCTCTGAATACAAAAGTGAATAAATTATCTTCCTACCAATTCTCAAGGAAAAGGATTGTAAACCATGGGAGAAATAATGTTAATTTGCTAATCTACGGTACAGCAAGTAAACTAAGAGAGACATCAGGGTAAGTGTTTCGATCACTGAAAATATTCGCGACTCTCTAATGTCAACTAAAATCAATACACAAACATGTGAGTTGCTGATAATTGGAACTTTTTTGAAAAAAATTGTTAAACTGTCTGCTCAATTCTGGGCATATTTCCTTCAACCATGCGATGACAACTATCCTCAAATCAAGGCAGCACTAGGTCTGTGAGAGGGTCTCGAATAATACATCATTTAGGAAATATCAACTCTCCACAAAAATTAAACAAAATTTATAGATGATATATATCAATCATAAACCGAGATAGAAGTTAAGCCATTACACATATATATTCATAGTGTGAGTGTTGCATCAATCATCGAATCATCACAATATATGACTGAGAGTGAGAATAATAAACATCAACCTCAAACGAAAAGTAAACTTCGAACACTATGAGACTAACTCGGCCATATTCATTCGTTTGCCTAACCATACAAAGGAAAACACATAAGATTCGTATGCATTGTATTTGTTCAAATTTATTTAGCTCCATTGCATTTTCTCACTAAAGGACTTAGATCGTTTATTTTTTATGGATGACCACTTTGAACTTAGTTTCATACACATTTTAATAGTCCTTCATTCTGTTTAATTCTACAAACAACAATGCTAGCAAAACTATGGAATTGTAGATTCAGTGAGACTAATACATTAGAGATCATTTTGGCTTCTTCTTGTTGTTCATTCTAAATAATTCATTCTTAGACAAAATGACAAATATACAGTTATCCAACTAATCAATTCTAAACATTAATTACTTATAGCTATGTTTCAAGTAGACCATATCACAGCATAAATTTAAACTAAATAACTTATCAGCATACATAATAAAGAAGACTTTCTTCTAAGATTTAAGGATATGGTTTTCGAACGCCGCAACCCAATCTTCATAGAATTGGAGATGCGTCTTTGCCCAACTCTTCAAAGCTCTCATAATGCCATAATACACATTCTTCTTCATCCCACTAATATCCACACTCTCCATCGCCTCCTTTATCCTCTGAAACTGCCTTTTATTCATCTTCTTGATGATCATAGTCGTCTTATCAAAAGAACTGAGATCCTGTAAAAACAGATCTTCGCGGTATTTTAACTTAGTCTGCAAATTTTGCCAAGTTGGAATGACTTTGCCATAAACCAAGAACATACACGCTTCAAATATCGCCAAAGCATCAGGAGGGATAAATTCCCAAGGGTTATCTAGCTTGAGAAGAGCAGTTAGGTGCTCAAGCTTTCGATCTGTGAAGACGAACACCTTCATGCCTCGAGCGTATTTATGAACAATATCTTCCTCGGAGGCATCAGCCGGTGAATCAGGAGAAAGGATATCATTCCAAGTAGACTTCACTGATGAGCGATTCGAGCTTAGTTTGTTATCTGTGTGGTAGGAAGAATTGTTGTTTGAAAGGAGGTGACTCTGGCGAGTAGAGCCATGGCTTTTTTCTGTTGTCGTTTTTGATGGGTGCTTGGAGAGGCGTAGGGAAACACCGAGTGGCCTTAGTTTTCCATGATTTGAATTTTTCATAGCAAATTTATTTTGAAAAATGCTACTGAGTTCTGAGAGCGAAGTGATTTCAAGTAAGGGTCGTATGATGCCATAGCGTACTGGATGGAATGGTTACTTGATTCGTAATTAAGGCTTCTTTCATTTGTATAATTGCTAACTGACAGCATTTCAGTAAAGGATTTCAACTGACTTGTGTCAAGTATGATTTGGTGTTTAAAGGTGCAGTGAAATCGGATTATCGAAAACGTGATCGAATTTCTGAAATGATTTTTTAGATTTTCTAATTCAGTTGTAAATAAAATTTATTATGCCGGGTCTTTAGAGGTTGAAAGATCCAAAAATCTTGCTTTGTATTCAAATTTGAAAGAGGAAATCCTTGGAAAAGTAGAAGGAATGTGTAGCGTGCTTCTGGATGAGACTATTGAAAGAGTTTGGGATCAAAATTTCAGACACGAGAGCCAGGCCATTTTTGATGGATTCATTTTTGGAGAAATTGCAAAGAACGTGTTTGTGAATTACTACTGAAGCTCTTTCGTCGGTGGCATTAATGAACAGGTTGAACAAAACCAAAAATCGATCACATAATCCTGTACGCATGACTTCCATAGCATGAAGAAATGTAGCCTCCAGCAAGGAAATTATGGCCCAGATGTGAGATCTAAAGCTATTCGTCATACAATGTAATCAATACAAGTTATTATAGGCTCTGAAATTTCTACTTCGAATGCTGGCAATTGGAGATTCATTGAAATTTCAAAAGTTCGTGTCGTTTCTGCATTTTTCCCCAGTTTCTCAATGCAATAGCAGAGATCTCTGCCTGTTCTCTTACAAAAATTTTCTGCGATATAGCAAGTTTGATAATTTGCATTTCACCAAATGAGACCAATAGCATCAACGAAAAGAGTCTTTCTAACAGCAATGATGATGATTCCACCTGAAAATGCAAAAAGTGTTTCAGGCCGAACTGGCTGATAATTGTTTCAACTAAAACAAGAGTCGAAAAATACAGTTATTTGCATTAATAGTCAATATGATCAAGTCTAGCATTGTGAACTAGCTGAAGAATAATGAATATTAGGTGAAGCTGCAGCCGAATTAAAAACTTGACCGACGTTAATTTTCTTTTCTTTTATTTTAATTTGATTGACGATTATTCCATGAATTAAATAAGTTTCATTCAGGTCGCGTCGACGAACATCTTTGCAAGATATCCATTGATAATGTTGTATGAGCAATGGGAGAAAGAAAGTACGTGCCTAATAATATAATAATCGAATGTAGAAGTAATAAAAAACCATTAATGTTATTATGTCAAAAATTATAGTAGTAGTTATCACTGAGTAGGGAAACGAACTAAATATTCCACCATCACCACCACCATCATTTAATATTCATGTCGTATAATCATCAGATAGCATCAGAGATGGCTTCCCAGTCTGTCTTCGCAAGAATAACTTCGAAGCATGACAACTCTTGAGTGAAACGTCAGGAGCAGATAATGCTTGTGTTTCTTTAATTGAAATAACCGTAGTAGTCTTCAGGGTGTTTTGGCTATTCTCTATGGAAATCCTGCTTTGAAAGCACAGATTTGGTACTCTTTTAGTCGGTTCAGGGCAGACGATATGAATATCGTAATCTTCAAGGAAAACCTCAGCCAGCTTGTAAGCAAGGTGATAAGAATTCGCTTCAGCTTCACTGAGTTCAAATTCAGCCTCAGCTGACTTATTAGCTTCATCTAGCTGGCATTCAAAACTTCTGTTGTCGTTCATAGTGTTGTTTCGAGATATTGAGCTGGCTGGTTGATTTTATTTAATTAGATTATTAAATTAGTATTTAGCTGAACAAAAATCCCAGAAGTGATTTCAAAATATTCTAATCAATCAAATGATTTTATTAAATTTCAGAAGTTTTCAACGGTGGATCAGTAGTTGTTAGAAGCAAAACCAGGAATCATAGCAAACGGTTTTTTCAGTATTTACAGTAATTTTTTTGAGAAGTTGTAAGGGGTATCAAATTTGAAAAAGCGATCCCATTTCGATTCTGATCATAGTCTAGAATGTTGTGGATGATACTTTTTGATTGGATCTAATGCGAAGGCAATTCCGCAAGATTTTCTGATTTCAATGGTTCGATCCTTGACGTCAGCAGTCCAATACCCTCTGCGTCTAAAGAAAATTCCTCGTAGGTATTGTCAATCTCAGCAAACGCATATTCTCTACTGGAAAATGAAATTTTATAAACAAAACTAATTTAAAGTTTAAGGAAAGAAGAGCAACGTGAATCCAAGAAAGCTACTTTTTGGCCAAGGGTTAACTCAATTTTTCATGAAATGTTCAGTTGGATTGTAGCTTGAAGCTTTATGGTTTCGTATATTAGAAGTAGTTCAACATCAATACCATGCAAGATTGGTGTCCACCCTATATGGTGATTTGAAAGAATTATCTCACTTTCATTGATGAAGTTTAAACCATAGGCTTTTCATAATGCTATCACGAATTTAAGGAGAAAGTGAAAGTACTGCTGTTGAGAATAGGAGTTGGTTGATATTTAATTTTGAAAAAGCGAGAGAAAACGCTCGAAAGTTAAAATTAAAGCTATGTTATTGATTTATGAGCTTTTTCAATTTACATTCATCGTTGGTAGAATAACAGAAATGGTGGTTGACAAAATGAGCAGTACCACTTCATATATACAAGGCTTTTATCGGGTGTTTTCGAAGCCCGAGAAGTTTAGCACGATGGCTTAGAGATCAAAGGGGGGAATTTTATTTATAGTTTGTAAGAAGAGCATTAGGTTAGGCTAATGTAGCCTTTGGACTTCTAACATAGCAAGTCGCAAGTTCCAGCAGCATTTTTCGACTATGTTCTGAAGTTAATCGGCAGTCAGCTACTCTATTAATTTCCAGTTTTGACCAAGTCTGATCAGTTATCATAAGACGACTTTTTTCAACTTATTTGCTCATAATATTTTCGCATGGACCAAGAAAGGTAAAGGGTTCTAACTCTCATTGTTCCGCTACCTGTTCAATTTTCTTCTTGGCCTGAATTTCGGTTGTTTTTTTTTGTTGTGAACTGAGTTAGCTCCTTAACCTTGAATCGCTTGATTGAGAGAGAGAGTTGTCTATCTTATGAACTGTGCTGCTGACAAAATACTTCTCTCTTCCAGCCGATCAGCAAGAAATTAACTAAGTTATATGTGGGTACTAACCCCTAATTTTTGTAATCTAATAAATTATTTCAAATTCCAGAAAATATTGATTCTGACCTTCTAATTCAGTAAAGTTTGCGAACTCAATTTTTTATTCTTCATATCATTAACTGAAAATGAAGCACAGGTCTTATATGACGAGATATTGAGCAATTTTCCACGACTGTCTCTTCGTTTCCTGCTACGAGAAAGATCCAAAGAAGTATAATGAACAAAATTCCAGGGTGACACGCAATTATTCAGTCTTCCAATAACAACAATGAAATTCGTCAGACTGACAAGTAGCGACCCTTTCAGAACAAGGACTCCTGAATAACAAAGCAAAGATGATAATTTAGAATATATGATGCAGAGCAATCACAAATACTCTGAATGTGCAAAATAATTAAAGTCTTCTTGCTGACAGCGTTTGAGGAAAATATCTAAACCGATCGATTGGTTGAATAGTTATCAATGAATAACTAATTAGTTTTCTTCAAAAGCCATAAATAAGTATGATGGACTAGAGATTTAGTTGCATGTGAAAGAAAACTATATTCTAAGAGAAGTCCTCGAAAAGCTTTGTTTGTAAATGTTGATAATAAGTAATATATGAATCGTAGAATATTAAGTAAGTCCATTACTTAATGATTCAGAGTCGTTTTAACTATTAAAGGGGAGAGATTTTACCTCTCTAATTCCGCTGTCAGAAATCTGAGAAAGATACCGTGAACCTTTTTTTGCTTCAGGATCAGTGATATGAATACTGCAACCTTCAAGAAACTCCTCTGCACGTTTGTAAGAGAATTGATAATTCTCTAATAGTATATCTAGAGATTTTGAATGATTTGCAAGCAAAGGTGTGGTATCCTCCCGATTTTCAAAGCCTTTGCGGATACTCATCGATAGAATTTGGGATTAGTTTGTTTTTATGAAAAAGAGATTATTAAAGTGATGGTGATATGGAGAATAGACCTCATAAATATTCTTTGAGATGTCACTATGGATAAAATAATTTTAAAATAGTTACCGGAAACTTTTGGGAATTTTGCAGTATTAATGATCTCCGAAATGATAAAGTTTACGAAATAGAAAATCTGAATTAATTAAATCTTTTCCTTTATGATTTAAAGAAAAAAATGTGCGTTTAGCGCTTTTGCAATTACACTTCACTCAAGACAAAGAGCTGAACGGTTGATACAAGCTTCAACAATGAACAAATTCATTTTCTTTTCCAGTATTGGAAACTTATTATTATTCATAAGGCCAATCTAAGCCAGCGTAGTCTCATGTCAAAAGTTCAGAAAGTTAGGAATCGTTATATCTCTAATGGATATAACAAGGTCTTCACAATAAAAAATTTATCTTCTAATGACGTCTATTTGGCATCTCTGGATGATTTCTTTAATAAATTAGAGATTCGCATAAACTCGCAAACAAATTCTCTGAGGTACTGGTTTGTACTGTTTCTTGCATTTAGAGGAGTTTAACCCGAGTCAAAACGGCAATATGACAATAGTACCAGTCGAGGAACGGATAGACATTAGCGGATTTGGCCAACCCAATGATTCGAAAATCTCTCCAATTCAATTTATCAGCAGAAGAAAAATCCCAAGCATAACCAGATTGGATGTTCAGAGAATTAGTCTAGAAAGCTCTCTTGAATCATACAACTCGCATGATCTCCAGGCGGCGAGTTCTCAATAGTTGGATGATTAATTGTATTAAAGTCAATTGACTACTGCTACATAGCAAATCATAAGTAAACAATGTTTACAGAAAGAAAGAAGACAACGTTTAAAAACTCTTAGCAAAAACGTTTGCTTTCAATAGTGAAAGAACATGATAATTTATTCTTATATTATCGATGCAAAGACAAATAACCTCTAACTTCTGAACCGGGTCATTTCGTAGTAAGAGTATTACTCGCCTGTCTCCGCAATAATAGATTAGAGCTGGTCACACTCTTGAGAGCAATTGAATCCGTTGCGACCAGCAACTTCGCCTCGCAGCAAACAAGGTTTACCGCGAGTTGATTCTTGGTTTCTGAGATCTTGATCTCACCCTTCATGAGACTTGCAACAACGAACTTTTTCATTGGTGGATGAGGTGAAACTATATTAATATCCCAGCCATCCAGGAAGGTATCGGCACATTCATAAGCCTTGTCGTAAGGATCTGAATGTGAATATGAGGTGGCTTTGCCAGTTGCCGTTTCATGCTTTTTCGGCACACCGCAAGCGGAGCTCTGTTCTATGGTATAATTTGAGCTCATTGAATTGGATGTAGAAATTCGGGAAGCTTTTGGTTCGGACTTTTTTGTTTAGAAATTGATTATTAACTCTTTGGTCTCTCTTTAGCTTAATAGTTTGAAAAACTATCAGTTGAGGGTTACTTCTTTTTATTGAGTCAACCATAATATTTTATTAAATAAACGGAAGGTTTCGGTGACTCAGTAGTTGCCCATAAAATTTTTATTCAAAATTTAAGAGAAGTGATTATTATTTAACTAAGTTACTTGATTTCCTTAAAATACTGAGGATCATTCGAAGGAGAGATCCTTGATATCTAAGAGGGTGGACTTTAAATCGTAACCTTGGCCTTTTGCAGCCGCGAAAGACTCTCTTCCGGGAGACTCTGGACCGAGATCAACTCAGCAATAAGGTCTATTTGAGGAAATTACGTTTGTTATACTATGTGTAGAAAGAACCCTCCATTCGAATTCCAATGAATTTTAAGACTCTTCATTCAGATCCCGAGAAATTTATTTAATTTTGTTGGCCACATTTTGCGGCGCTGTGTGAGAAATTCGAAACGCCTTTAGTCCATAAACAAAAAGAACAAGAACAATCCAATTGGATGCGTATCAAGGGAAATGGCCGAGTTTTGTCGTTTAACAATTTCGTCGGATTATTGTAGATAATTCTAACACTTTTTTTCTTTCATCGATTGCTATGGAAACGCCATGAATTCTTTTTAGAATTTTTTTTATAAGCCTCTAAACCAACTTCCTAGATCAAAACCATCACTACCAGTTCACAACTGACCACTCTCGTTCTTGCTTGATATCTCCAACAGTATCTTAATATATTGGTATAAAGGTAGCGTGACTTGGAAAAAAAAAAATGCTTAGAAGTTAGTTTCGAATATTTTGTACTGGCTGGTATTGCAAGGATCACCTGGCTGAAAAGTTTGACTCACAAGTACTGAGTGCGCTGAGCTCAAAAAAGATTCTGGTGATGGATGAACAGGGATTTAAAGCTAATTTCCATTTGTTTTTGAGAAAGAAAGTACTTATTGACGATGCTATGCAAATTGTATCGAGACACACATACAAATATTTTCAGGATCCGCGCTGTCTGAAGTATCAAACAGACGAAAATTGTTCATAATGATCTCTGCGCTGGTGCGGGTGTATGAAGGATTTAATAAAATTAATTTATTGATATGTGAAATTAAGAAAATTCAAAGTTTCATCTTAAAATTCTCTTATTGAAAAAAAGGAAAAAAGAACACAATTTTTGTTTGATAATTCACCCTTTGGAACTTATCGCGAACCAAGTAGAGTCTCCAAAATGTATCGAGGTTGTTCAAGTCTCCAAGTTGATAGTTGAATAATTGAAGAGAAAGAAAAAAAAAAGAGAGAAGAAGAAAATATAGAGAAAAATACACAGGAGTTCGAAATTATCGCCATTCTATTGTCATAAAACCAAGAAAATTGATCAACGAAGCTCGCCTTCAAATTTGTTGGGGCTCTTGAGGCTTAGAACGCTGACTGTGACCTTGAAAGATAATTTATACTGGTGTCAGTAGGAATATTCTTATTCTCAACTAACTTTCCGAAAACCTTCCAAAATCGAAAGTTCAGTATCGAATTATAGAAATATTTAAAACCTTTTACCTCCCATCGTAGCTCCTCAGAGTGGGTATCTGTTAATTTCTACTTTTCAAGTAAAAAAAAAGGAATCACTCTATGTATTAGAATAAGAGTCTTTTTCCTAGGTTACAAAATCATTAAGCTAGTTTTCTAAGCAACTTAAGCAATCGAGCTAAGTAATGTGATGATCTAGCAGTAACAATCATGGTTTAGAAGCATGGGTTAAATGAAGGAAATGCAGATATGAATAGGAAGTCCGACTGATCAAGAAGAAGAATTATTTAAGTTGTGCCGTGAATTACAAAGAAGAAAAGAAGAAAGAACTATGAACGCAAAGAACAAGAAAAAAGAAAATCGTCGCTTAACTCGTGACGATTATAACGAATATCAAATCACATAGACTTGCTTGCTAGCTTGCTTATGCAGATAGCTTGAGGGCCCGTCTTCTGGAGAGAAGATTCGAGCTGCTCGTGGTTTTCAGAGAAAATGTGTTTGCTCCCTCTTGGCAAAAGCCATTGGCAAGCAGGTTCTTCCCGTTGCCTTGAGCTTGCACGAGAACAGTGATTGATCCAAGTCTCCTCATTGATGGCTCAGCACAAACGATATCGAGTCCGCAGCCATCAAGAAATGAGTCAGCAGCGTCATAAACGCTTTCGAAGTTGTTGATGCATTGGGTTTGTGAGAATTTGTTTGAGCTCATTGTTAGAGATATTTTACTTTTTTTGTTCAATTGGTTTCTGAGAAATTAATTATAAATTTGTCAGAACATGGGGTTAAATAGGCAGAAGATTATCTGATACTGACTCGTTTTGTAGCGTTGTCTTCGATAACGTTTATTTTTGCTGCATAAAGTTTGTAGTTTATGAGCTAATAACCCTAAATCAGTAGACGTTTCGTTCTAAATTCAGTAACTCTAAAGTTTATGAGAGAAAAAAATTTCAGTAGAAGCTTCCAAACGCTTCGAATCCTGGAGGTCGCCTAAAAAATTCAGGATGCTTGCTGCTCAGTGAATCTACCGCAAGGCCACAGCTTCAAGCTGAAAATGCAAGATTTGTGTGTATTTTTTGTTCTCAATCAAATATATATTAGCAAAGACATTGTTATATGATTTGAAATTAACTTTTTGACAGTAGAGTGTTAATTTCTAATTAATTAATGTGAAAAACACCCCTAATTGGAATGATTAGTTTTCTTCAAACGAATTGAATAAAAATAAGCAGAGTTTTTGAGAAATAAACAAGTTTGCGAACTTTTAGCTCTGAATACAAGAGAAATGTTGCCGCATTGATTTCGCAAGAGATAACTGCTTGTTTATAACCTGATTTTTTGAAGACATATTGACATCTGGTTAACTATCCCGTGAATCGTTGATTCTGCTCCCTGTACCTGTGCTACATTAGAAGTGAGAGCTTTAGTACCATTAGTTGAGTCTTTGTTTTTTTATGAGAGAGAGTACTATTGATCACATGAAAGAGGCTTAGAAAATTTCAACCAAAAGCATGTGTACATGTAGCAATCACTTTGAAATGGATTTCGTTACAATTTTGGAATCTTTAAATGGAAATTCAATTTGAATATTACACTATCGGAAGTCATATTGAAAAAATGCTATGGCTTAGGTGTCTTCTGTCTCCCATCATTTCAATTCATGTATCTAAGTAACAAGGGGAGTGAGCTGGTGTAGAAGCCATTGAAGGTTTTATTCAAGCGGTTCCATTTGAGGTACTTTCATAAATTATTTCAGTTATTACTGGCCATTTAAAATTTACCAATGTAATTTCGAAAGAAGACCCTCAAAAAATATAACTTCCTAAAGCTTGTCACCCTCTAGAAAATTAAATGATGAAGGATAGTGTGAATTGATTTGATGTGAAAGCAACATTTCTATCGATTTGTGAATTCCATACTGATATTCCTATTTGATTTCTCTGGATAAGTTTCGTCTTGCTATTAGAAGGCCTTTGTCAGTAATAACTGAAGCAGACATGGATTCTCAAGTGCGATGTCCAGTTGCTAGTCCACTCATCTTTGAGAGAGAGAAAGGGGAAAATGCTTATTTCAATGTCTATCCTTTTGCCCTTACAATTACCAATAAGCTTGAAAATAAAGAGAATATACGTTAACATTGGATTATTGTTAGACTACAAGACTTCTATTGTGCCATGGATGGCCATGTGCGAACAAATAGGAAACATTTCTAACTCAGCAAGAAAAATGAGTAATATTAAAAGGAGTGTGAAAAATTACGGAATGTTACCTTATGAAGAAACGTGTCGAAATGGCACTAGTAACTTCAGAGATATCAAACCACTGTATTTCAACTTTTTCAATACCTCCGGAAATTTGCGGGTTAGAGCGAAAAACGATCACAGAATAAATGAGAACACTGTGGGAATTCTTAGAATTAACAGATTTTGATAGAATTGATCTGGTAGAGTGTTCTATCAGCGGTTTATTAATTTATTGGAACAAAAGAATTTCGTTACTGGATCTCCTGTCACAATTTTGAAAACATTGGGTTTTTGTTTATTCCTTTGTTCTCAATACGCTTCTGTCTTTCTAAGATCAACAGATGCGGGCTGCTGAGAAGTCCGAGAGGTTTCCATATCTGCACAGCTAAATATTATGTCGGCTTAATAACAAGCCAGAAGAATTTAGTAATGGGCAAGCTAGTTTATTCTGCTAAACTTTAAACACAACACAAGAAATATGTAATGTTTTTATGGTTCTACAGACAACGCTCCTTTGGTTTTAGTCTCGGTAGACAGGATCTTAAAATGTGAAAAAACCCTATCTTAGACGGAGGTACTTGAGAAATTAATTCAACGTGCTGGTTAGCGGAATGAATTTTAGAAGGAATCCAATTTAATTGTCAGTGCACCATGTCAAATAATATTAGAAAACTAATTTTAGTGAAGTTCTGCTGTCATCCATCAAAGTTTTCACTGACTAGTTCGTAAACTTCTAGTGGGTGAATCTTTTAACGCGAAGTAAGAGAGTAAGAGGTTAAATACTCAGGTAAATCAGATGTTATAATCATAATAATTAAACAAACAAAACATACAATGGACGCAAATCATCATTTTGTATCGACAAACGACTCTTCTTCAAGCCACTCGCTTGATGTAGCATATGAAAATGCTGAGCTATTTCTAGAATCAAATGGAATGGATATCTACATTTTGGACCAAAGACCAATTCGCAAGGCACCCACTGCTCCTCAACACCTACAAGGGGAGGTCTCATTTAACAGGAGCTCTTTTCCAAAGTTGAAGAACATTGGATGCTCTCGAATCTTAAACAGAAGAAAAACAATTTAATCTGGTTTTCTTGCATGTTCTTCTTTCTTCTATCATCAATTAATATCAGATCAATTCATAAGTCAAATCTTCTTGAGGCACCTTATTACAATGAAAGGTGCTTTTCTTTTGAATTGTTTTATAATGGATCCCACTTCTTACTCGTTGAACTTTATTTCATTTCTTTCATCTTATAATTGAACTACTCATCTGAAGTTCTTATCCTGGTAGAGTTCACTTGTAAAGCCTTCGTGTTACAATAAGCTATCAGAATTATAGATTATGACTTGTAACATTGTAGCTGCCTTCTGTTACAGGCCAGTAACGTCAGTTTTATTTATTATATAAGCATGAAACGTATTTTTTTTTTCACGCGAAAGCCGTGTGTCCATTTTAATAATGCAAAAACATGAGGAAACTACAATAGTATGGGCTGTTTCCATTTGTTGTATTTGTTGTCGGGATGCTTCGGACAAAACACATTTCCGAATCCAAGTTGCTCTTCATCTGATTTCTCTTCTGTTGAATTAGATAAAATCAAAGCAAAAGTTTCTTGAGAATCAGGGTCTCTCTTTTTTTCCTCATCTGTATTCCAGTAGTAGTCGTAGCATGTGAATCAGAGCATAGCCTCCATTCACGGTGAGCTTTTAGAGCCTCAGATTGATCTTTGAGTATTTGAAATGACTGCCAGTTTCAACGGCTTGCAATTTCTTGAAATATGAAAGAAGCTCAATAAATTTCAATCAGGATTTTACATACATGTAGCAATCTCAATCGCACAGAATCAGTTACAACAATTTAGAAATTTTTTCAATGAAGCTTTAATATGAGTGCTACACTATTGAAAGTCTTTTGTTGCAAAATGTTTTGGTGTAACTGTGATATGTCTCCCATAACTTCAATCCACCTATAGATATAACAGATAAAAAATGGACTGATCTGGTTTAAATACATTGAAAATTTAAGGTTTTGAGTTGAATTTAAGGTACTTTCATAATTTATTTTGGAATTATTACTGACCATGAAAACTCACCAGCGTAATTTGAAAGAAGGCACGCAAAAAATATAACTCCCAAAAGCTATTCTCTGTAATATTTTTTGAGCTAAAGTGTGAGTTAAATTGAGATGAAAGAAACATATTCTACCGATTTGTGAATTCAATATTGATAATCTTCTTCTTTTCCCCTCTTTTTCTCTAACTTTTTCGTCTCGATGTTAGAGCCCTTAGCAAGTAATAACCGAATCAGCATGGGTTCCCAAGCACAATGTCCAGCTCCTAGGTCACTCATGTAGAGATAGAGAAGTGAAAAACAAAAAAGAGCAATTGTTGCTGTAGTGGTCTATGCGCTTATTGCTACAATTCCCTATGAGTGGAACGAAGAGAATATGCACCAGAACGGTTTTCTTTAAGTAAGGAGGACTTAGAATTACTCTGTCTATCGTCATGAGTGAGTGTGTGAACAAATTGGAGACCTTACTTACTCGCCAAGAAAAGGGAGCTAAGAGGGCCGCGAAATGTTACGGAATTTTACCTTAAACAGAAGAATTTCGAATTCGCAATCAGCTTCAAAGTTATCAAAGTATTGTGTTCTATTTTTCAGTACTGAAAATAATGTATGAGACATCTCAATAAATGATCATTAAATAATTATGAATACTGTCGAAATCCATGGAATTAAATGATTCTGATAGAAATAATCTGGCAGTGTGTTTAATACATTATTGATATGGAAGAGAAGAATTTCATTACTGAATCTACTGTCAACAAAAAAAATTGGGTTATCGATTCTGCATTTGTTCCCAGCACGCTTCTACCTTTCTAAGACCTCTCAAAGCAAATTGTTGAGAAATCTGCCTGTCACATCCAACGAGGTTACCGTAATTGCTTAACTAAATAATATTTTCCCTTGGTAATTAGCAAATAGATAGTATTAACGGTTAAGTTTGTTTGTTCTGCTGTCCTTTAACCGAAGACAAGCGACAATTATTGTTGTTATAGTTCTACAGACCATTCTTTCAGGGTTGATAGTCTTGATAGGCTGCATCTTAAATTGTAGAAAAACCCTATGTTATAAAGGCTGTACTTGATGAAGGTACTTGAGAATTAATTTAGTGTTGCTGGAACGCATCGATTTTTCTGTCAGTGAAGCATCCCGAATAATGTAAGAAAAATCAATTTTAGTTACCAAAGGCGGTCATCCGTCTATTTTTTTCACTGACTAATTCTGAGATTTCGGTGGGTAGTTCTTTTAACGCGAAAGGGTTAAATACTAAGATAACTCAAATGTTATAATAATAATTAACAAAAACATATTATGGACGCAAATCATAATGTATTGACAAGCGACTCTTCTTCGAAAAACTCGTTTGAGATCGCATACGAAAAAGCTGAGCTATTTCTAGGCTCAGCTGGTGTGGATATCTACATTTTGGACCAAAGACCAATCCGCAAGGCACTCACAGTTCCACACTTACAAGTCTCATTAAACACGAGTTCTGTTCTGGAGTTGAAAAACGTCAGATGTTCTCAAATCTTAAATAGAAGACGATTAGCATTTTAATGTAGTGTTTTTTCATGTTTCTGCTTTCTCCTATCATCAATCCATATATCGGATCGAATGATAAGTTAAATTCGTTTGAAGCACTTTATAAAATTGAAAGATGCTTTTCTTTTGAATTGTTTATAATAGATCTTGCTTCTTGTTCGTTGAATTTTATCTCACTTCTTTTCATTTTTTAATTGAACCGATAATCTCAAATTCCTGGTCCTGGCAGAGTTCACTTGTAGAGCCTTCAAAGATCATTTACCTCTCATGATGGTAGATGTTCATTTTGTAACAATTAGCATGATGATTGTAGTTGCCTTCGATTAAAGGCCAGTAGCATTAGGTTTATTACTTTTTTCACGTGAAAAACGTGGAAACAATGACTCTATACTTATCTGTGTTAACTTTAAAAATGCAAAATACATGAGAAAACTAAAATATTATGAAATGTCCATTCTTACACCCACCTTCATCGCTTCCCATTTGTTGTAGGGATGCTTTGAACAAAATACATCCCCTACACCAAGTTGCTCTTCATCTGATTTCTCTTCCGTTGAATTCGATATCAACGCATAAATTTCTTGAGAATCCGGGTCTTTTTTAACCCGCACCCCAGTAGCAGTAGTAGAATGTGACTCGGAGCATATATTCCCTTTCACGGTGAGTTTCTTGAGCTTCAGATTCATCTTTAAATATTTGCAGTGGCAGTCAGTTCCAAAGACTAGCAATTTTTGCTCCTTATACTCAATTAGCTGAGTATTTAATAATTTTGGAATTCTGATTGACATCTCCTCCAGAGGAATACGCCTCCATTTCTGTAATCTCGTATCAAAAATACTCACGCTAGGATTGAAGGTCTCAGGATTTAGCGATCCATATCCACCTAATACTATCACAGAGTGATTGTAATTTGAATATAAGCAACTTCCTTTAAAATGAGGCATAGGTAAATTTGGCAACGTAGACCATGTGCCTGTTTTCAAATCATATGCTTCGAAGTTGGTACTCGCTTCAGAAGAGTCCGGAGTCTGCCCTGATATCGCATAGATCGTGCTTTCCGAAAAGGTTAAAAGAGGGTTACATGTTGAAGTGTTCATCTGAGGTCTTTTATAAAAAGCGTTCTTTTCGACATCATATTCAAAGTGATTGGCACCAATGAACCTCATTGAGGCTCTATTTAGAAACTCGGCAGTAAGCATTGGTAAAATCTTCATAAAACTCCTCGAAACCTTGCTCGGTCCCAGAAGTGGTGTGTCAACTTCGGCCATTTTCAAATCATTGCAGTGCCATGTCATCGTATGGAACGAAAGATAATGCAATTTGAAACTAGCTAGATCTAAAGTAAAAAGCATTCGGTCTTTCTCGACCTTCACATCCTCTTCTCTCCAGACTCTTCTTCCTTCACTTCCATTACTTGTGATTCGATTGATGCTCAGAAATGAAAGATTATATTCCTGGGTCTCAGCGGTGGTTGCTTGTGCGACTCTGATAGATTCTTTTCTGACTAACTTTTGTAGTTCGGATGCAAACTGGCCTTTGTCCATCTGCTTGAGCCGAGGAGAAACCAAGCAGGTGTCATGGAATTTGTTTTTTGATTGTACAGCGACAGCACAGCCCATTTTTTATAATAAATTGTAGTATTTTTAGCGCACCTTCAAAAGGAACAAATCAAAAATCTCGAAGAAATCGAAGTTTAATGAATTATTTCTCAAAAGCAACCAGAACTAAATTATGCTTAATTAGGTTAGAAATGCCAATGTGAGCTTCAGGAGTAAAGGGTGAGTTCTCATTTTGTTACTCAAAACAGCCTGAACCTGAAGTATTATCTTATGAAGAGGAAGTAGATTTCGCATCATTGTATTTGGAAAGTTTTAGAAGCGATTTCGAAGGAAGACAAACGATGTAGATTTGCGTGGGAACCCAATCGAATAATCAGGTCGATATCGAAGAGCACGCTTTCTTTCGATGATTCGAAGACCTGCTAATTTAAAGTAAATTAACTTCTTTGAATTTCGAGTGGCTCAAGATTAGAAAGAATTGGAATTAATAATGATAGCTTATGAAGCATTCTAATTTATAAAAAGAAGGTTGTTTGATTTATTGATGTTAATTTCAGAAAGCAACCTTGACTTTGGATATTGAAAATAATTCATATAAAATGCCCATTTTAATTGTTCAAAGCAAATTGTGAATACAATTGCTTCAAAATAATTTCTGAAACCTAAATTTTTTATTTGAGAGTCGAATAGAGAGCGACTCGGTTAGCATTCTCAGAGCAAATCGATACTGTCTCGATACTAGCTCGAAACATATAATGATTTATGAGGTAATTTCAATAATTTATCTGATGATAATGCCGGTATGCTAACTCTTTAATATTTTCATGTAGTATCGTCTCGACTGAATCGGTTTAAGAAAGGAGACCTATGGTGGATTCATTTTATATTGTATAAACTGTCACAACCATCTTATGTAGTATAAACCGTCACAAAGAGCGAGTATGAGTGCCTTATGACAATAAGTTCAAAATCAATTTTATAAAGAAAAATTGTAACAGTCTGCCTGTCTTTGAGTAGATAGAAAAATAAAGTAAGTTTAAGTCTTGGAAGGTAAAATTGGGGTTGATTGCGCACTATTCATGCCCTAAAGCAGAAAGTTTGAAGCTCCGATATGCTAAACTTTGGTTCAAGAATCATCAATTGTCTTGATTCACCCTCTAAAAGCTGATTCATTTCTAAGAGAGCTTTTTTTTCCTTAGCAGTTCTTCTATCAGAGGCTCTTGTGACATTATCTAACAAAAAAGAGGAATATTTTGAGAAAAAGATTTCAATCTTGATTTGATGGAAATTTCGCTCTGGATCTGCTCATAGACTATCTTGCTTCTTCTCTAGCAAGCGAGAGACATTCAACAATTTTATGAACAAGGTACGTGAGTCGTGAGCGAGTGAATTACCGATTACTTTTCCGTTAAAATGAAAAAATGAGATATACATGAATTGATAATTTGAAAGTCAATATTAAAAGCGATAATGAAGTACTTCACAGAAATTAAGTCGGTTAAGAAAAAAACATTTCATGACCCCTATAAATTCGGCTGAGGCTTAAAAAATTGAGCTATATGTCCCAACGGTATTCTACTCCACGGAACGTTAAATCAATATTCAAAATTTAAATCAGAACCCGCGAATGAGCGAATTTTTCAAGAAAAACCAACTCGTATGGGCGAAGTTACCTAAACTGCCCTGGTGGCCAGCTATCGTAAAAATTCCATTATTTCCTTTCTAATCTGCTGGTAGATCACCGAGGAGATCATCCCCAAAAGCAAAAGAGCGAAAAACCCACATTTCAGTGTACAACTTCTAGGAGAAAGCACAATGTAAATTCACATTCTATTCTCTGCGCCTGAAAAAATAATATCTATTCAGTGCCATCGTAGCTAGCAGCAAACTGAAAGATTATGAAAAGAACTTTGACAAGCATTCGAAAACGAGTTCAAAAGATCTACAAAATGCTATCAGACTCGGTCAAGAGCATCTGTTAGCCGAGAAACTGAAGGAGAATCACCCACTGAAAGAAGTTCATGAAAACACAGTAATTTCTTCATTTCAAGTTTCTGCTTTATTTAAAAACATATTCGAAGGTCCCTGAACCAAAAAACGTGAAATGTGGTTTTCAGAAAACGGAAAAGAAACATCAGAAAGATCCCAGCATATCTCATACAACCAGTTGCGAAGACAATGGCTCCGATAATTCTGAGCAAAATTGCTCGACTGAGGCAGCAGGAAAAAAGGGAGATGAGCTGGAAATGAGTAGCTTAAAGAGGAAAAAAATAAAAATCATTCAACAATTCACTCCTTTACAAACACCGACAAAACTAATAGTCGAGAATGAACAAATGATGGGCTATAATCTCACAATGAGAGATATCAAGAGCGCATTAGAATTCAATAACCAAGAAGCAAGTCCTCAGATACATTCTTGGAGTGCTAGCTTAAAAGTAGAGAGTTCTTAAATTCTCACCTAATTTTATTGTTTGTTCAGGAGTATCTTCAGCTTGACAAGGCCAGACTCCCGGGAGATACAAGCATCAAGAAAACAAGAGAACCAATCGCCAGCGTTGTCAAAACCGAGACAACTGCAGCCAGCTCTGATTTTAAGCAGCTACTGGCGAAATCAGAGGAAGCGTTTGCTCAAATAAATACAGAACTCCCCAAAAAAAATCTTCAAGAAGAATATAAGCTGAACTCCGAAATACCGAATGATTCAAGCGAAAATAACGACGAGAGATTGACCAACCTCATCGCTGTGGGCAATCTTCTCGAAGAGAAAAATTTCAGCACAAGTGAGGCGTTTATTGCTACAATGCTGCTCGAAAAAGCAATGTTTTCAGTGCTAGGAGACCGTCCTGACCGATATAAATTGGGCCTTAAAATACTCGAACTTTCAATTAATGTATCGAATTTTACCCTTATCATTATCCTAATACAGTGATTTAGGAGCAATATCTCATTTGCAAAGGACTCGCCAATTGTATCCGAGAAAGCAGCAAGAGCCTTAAGAATACTTGTCAGTTTTTCGGACTCTCCCCTCAAGAGGCCCGCTCTGTACAAATGAAGTATGGATGGTACAAAACAGTAAAAAATTCATCCTTTCTCTTCTCGTTAATGTTCTTCTTAGGCTGCGAATTTGTACTCAGAGAGATTAAACGCTCTCGTTAAGAAAATTCAGCACAAACTTAAACTTGCTTCGAAAATTATCCTTCCTGGCAAGGAAAAAATCATATAATGCAACAGTTGACCCCAGAGAAAGTTTAAGGAATGCTTAATTTCAAAAATAGTGAAGTCTTCATATAAGTTGTTATTGTTGTTTTTTTGTGATTGAATCTTGATTTTCAGTTGGATGGATTTTGAAAAAAAAGCACTGTCCATTATTCATAATGAATAGTTCATTTGCTGGGCTTTAAAAACATAATCTTACATTATTTAGATCAAAACGAAGAACTTTATAAATCCCTACCCGATAAGGTCGATATAGAAGAAGTTGTAAAAGTAGTACCTTAGTTATTATTATTTCTATCAATGTCCGTTCATCCCGTTCGAAGTTAGATTACCCAGTTGGTCTTTTTTCACGATTTCTAACGTGGACATCGGAATTTCCTCAAGGTCCTCACGAGGAGAGCCCAATCGATTACTGTCGTAAGTTTTATCAGGCGTGTACTCCACGGAGGTAATTCGTGAAGAATCTTTCAAATAAATTTCAGCGGATCGAGCTATGGCTTCAAATGCCGATTTCTTCATTTTGATCAGAGGAAGCTCGATTCGCTGCTTAATCAGTTCGAGAGAACCTAGTTTCGCGAGGTAAGCTAGCTCGTGTTTATCCATTTTCTTTTGCAACGAAGGTAAAACCGCAGTTTTTCCATTCCCTGCTATCAACTTCCATTGGACAAATGCTTCCTTGACCCTTTCTTGAGGATCAAACGAACGAAGCAGGTAATTTTTGATCACTAATCTTAAAACGACTAGCCTCTGTTTCTCAATCCTCTGCTTATCCAGCTCTTCTAAAATACTATCATTGCCGCCACTAACGAAATCAAACCTCATCTTCTTCGATATTGACGATTTGGCACTCGAGGGCGCTCTATCTCTCTGAAAATCGGAGCCCAATATTCCACTCATATTTAGAGTAAATTTTTCAATACTATATGAGCTAATCTGCATAAACGCGCGTGACAATGTACTTTCGTAGCGCTTTGTAATGTAACGCACAATTTTCTTGACGGCATGATAATGCTTCGAGTCGATGTGTGTACCATCAGCCGTGACGGAGTCTCGCAGTCTCCAAAATGCGATTTGATATTGAATACGAGAACCCTTGGCGATAATCTCCATGGATCTTTTGAACCACGGGTTATAATTCAAAGTGTTGTTTCTCCAAGTGGTAAAGTGTGTGTACAGCGCAGCGGACTGGTAAAGCTTCATGTATCGAAGCATTTTGTTGACTGCGAACATCTGTTTGCGCTGGAGCTCGAGCCTGGATTTTTCCTGAATGGCTGAAAACGCTTCTCTCTTGATGGCGAGGAGAAATTTGTTGATTGCGCTAACAAATCCTCTGGTCAGCACTTTGCTGTTTTTGGCTTTGAGTAATTCGAATGCTTGCTTTAGGACTGCTTGACGGTTTTTCTCGATTAGCTTCCAGAGGTTAGGCAATTTGCTTTGCGTGTGTATGGCGGTCATTTTGGTCACTATGTACCAACGATGGAAAAAGTGTCCGAGATGTTTGCTCAAAAATGCTCTTGCAAGTAATTGAGCGGCGCCTTTCTTCCTGTCACTGAGAACGATATTTCCAGCGAACTGACAAATCTCTCCCTTCAGGTAAGCCCGCATAATATCTACGATTTTCTGAGAGGCTTTTATGATTTGTACTTTCTCATCAGCTCGTGCGCACATAGCCCATCTCTCAAAGTACTGTCTCAACCTTCCCTTTCCTACCCAGATCAGCTTCTTAATCATCGCCTTTTTCAATTCTTGCTTTGCGATTAGCTCTTCTCTCAGCTTATCAAAGGCATTTCGAATTTTCGCATTCATTATCTTTCTAATCGTTAAAGTGAGTGTCTGGCCCTTCGTCTGGCTTAGATTGCTCTTCTTCGTAGGTGCTCGTTTCCACCTTTCAAAAGCCTCGTATAGCAGTCCATTCTGGGTCCTAAGCAGACATAGCAGCATTGTTTTTATGTGCTTTTTCTGAGTATCATATTTCTGGAAGTTATTGAACCCTTGCCTCAACGTTGCAACCCTGCGTTCATCAGTCCATTCGAAAATCATTGCTGCTGCGTTAAGTTTCTTATCTCCTTGAGATTTTTCAATCGTTTTCTTAAGCCAAGCCTTTTCTTTCCACCGAAGCAGTGCGTCATGCATCAAAAGCCTGAGATTTCTGTCCATTTTATAAAGTAGCCTGGACTTCTTCTCTTTCTTTTTATCAGTCAGAATAACAGCCGCCAAGTGACCTCGTACTCCATAATTTACAGTCTCGAACAGCCGAATGACCTGTCGACTCAGCATCATATGCATTAAGGCTCTCGCGGTGTTATGCCATCTGTTGAAAGCAGCTTGGAGCTCGCCTTGAGTCACTTTGATCAGCTGACGAATGGCATTCCTCTTCGTTTCGTTTTTCTCATGCCAAGTGTCTTTCAAGGCATCAAAGCCCTTTTTCATCGCACCGTCATAAATTTTATTCAATTGGTAAGCCAAAGCGCCTATAGCTCTCTTTGTGCTTGGGTCTTCGGGCTTCGGGAGGTACTTCCAGTGATTGAAAGCACTCTGTAGCCTACCGAATTGTGTTTTTAGCATGCCAATGAAGAATCGTCTTTTGATTGATTCCACCGATTCGAGTCTCTTCAAAAGATAAAACGCCTCTCTCAGAAGATGAGCCTCTAGCTTTTCTTTAACTGATTCCACTCCTTTGAAGAAAACGCGAGAATAGTTAGCTTTCTTAGCGAGGGTTGCTGTTTTTTGCTTCGCAAGCTCATGCCAGAGATTAAAACCATATCTCAATCTCCCATTGAATTTGCGAGTGAAGAACCGAAGGGCATTTTCCTTCTTCTTCTTAACCGCTGGATTAACGTTCAAAAATACAAGTAACTGCAATTTAAGGGCTTTCTGGGTATTATTGAATAGAGAAACGATTTTCTTGCAGGCATGAATATGTCTTAGGTTCCGCGTGTTTGTGGCCCACAAATTGAAGTATGCTTTGACGTCCGATTTCGCTAAAGAAATCAATTTCCTTGCAACTTTCAGCTTCTTATCATTAGCTTCATACCACAACTCTTGAATTGGGTAAAACCCAGCCTGAAGCAGTTTTCTATGAAGCGATAGTAAAATCCTTTGAATCGTCGAGGCGCTCTGATTTTTCCTTAGCTCGGCTTTGTTACACATGGCTTTCCATCGCTGGAAAGCCAAAAGCTTCAGACCGAAGGTTGTGTTGAGGAAGCGGTTGATAACTCGTCTTTTCAGCACATCTTTTTTCGATTTGCCGAGCCATTTGTTAAAGTAGTATTTCATGTCGTTCAACGTGCATTTTGTGTGAATAATCACAAGTTTATTCAACAGTTGAGCCTTTAATTCCTGCCGCATCCCGCTGAGATTTTTAAGCATCCTTGCACGATCATGCCAGAGATAAAACGCTTCGTTTATTCTCGTTTGGTAGTTCAGGAACAGCTTACTATAGATATAAAAAACAAATTCGTTAGGATTCTGTTCTAACACTAAAAAGTTACCTGAACGCCTCCTCTTTCTTTTCTCGGACGTTCGTTCTCATAAGAACCGCTTCAACATGGGTTTTCAAGCCTGAGTTCACCAACTGGAAGAGTTTGACAGCAGTTTGCAGTTTACTGAAAAGCCGCAGCATCTCAGTCGCCTTGACCCACTTGTAGAAGTAGAATTTCGTGCTGGATATACTGCATAACTCCATATTTTTTAGAGCCCTTCTCATTAGATTATTCTTTCTGAGATGCTCAGAGCGAATGCCGCTGAATCCCCAAAGAAGATGCTTCCACCGCAAGTCACGTAAGGCAAATACTATTTGTCTGGTATTTTCGTCCTTGACGCGTGAATTGAAATTTTTCCATGTGAGAAAAGCGACTTTCAACCGATCAAAGACGCTTTTTTGCATGCAGATGATGGCTCTGGCACGAAGTTTGCGTTCTCGAATAATTTGATAAATAGAAGCGAAAGCGTCTTTCATCACGTTGAGATACATGAACTCAAGCTTAAAGGCGAGCTGATCAGTCTTGGTAAATTTGAGTCTGAGATTCATTTCAGAATGTAGCCTGCGTTTCAAGCTTTTGACTGCCCATCTGTAAAACGCCCTTTTCTTAAGGTTGTCAAAATGATTGAAAATCCATCTAGGAGAATGATAAAAACGCTGACTTGATATCGAAGTAAGTTACTTGAGAGATTGTCGCTTTGATTCCAGCTCCTTTGGAAGATTGAAGATTGGCTTTGTATTATTTGCCAGAACTTTGTTAATAATTTCCATCAATTGAGAAACTTGTGTTGTTCGCTCCATGTTGGTAAGCTCGCGGGTGCGGAAATACCAGACCCGTAAATAATGCTTCAGGAATGAGCTCGAATTCATGAGTATTTTCACAGCAGATTGCATCTTTTTAGTTTTTCTTTCCACAACGAACCTGCTGATCTCTTTTAACCCATCAACATAGCGGCTGTGAAGCAGCTTCTCTAACAAAAAAGCCAAATACGTTGCGTTTCTGAGCCTAGTAAAAAGAAAAATTTGGCTTAGTGCATTAATAGCCCGCCCTTACCTTTCGTGCTGTGAGGTTATGTGCTTCACATTACAGTTTGCTCTCCAAGTCAACAGCGCTTGCAGTAGTTTATTATTCGTAGAATAGACTAGAAGCCTTGGTGAAACAATTACGTAAGGCAATAGTTAGCATCGAAAAATTTACTTCAAAGCTGATTTCTTTTTGTTCTCTTTCTCAATCTTGAACAGCAGCGCTGTGTTCGACGCCAACGATCCGCTCGCGATATTAAAGAGATTTCGAGTCAGATTATTCGTTCTAATAATATTGCCCAGCACGCATGCGTTTTTCCATATCTTTAACGCGTCTCGCATACGAAGATTATTTCGGAAGATCAGTCTTTGCACGACCTTCATTTTAGAATACTGCTCTTCAGACACACTGTCCTTCAGCATCATCAACGCATATTTCAGCTGTCTTTTTTCAAGACTGTTCAGAAGAAGTTCCATAAGTTTTATCCCTTTTTTATAATTCTTCGCATTACGATTTTGCCACTCCATGTCTCCTTTATGCAACAGATAATCTTCTGCCATTGCATCAAAAGCGCCCTTTAAGTTTCTTCTGAGTATATCATTCAGTATTCTATAAATTTTCGGGGCTCCCACACCGCCTGTTTTAATCTTGCGCAACCTCTCAAAGATCGTTTCATTTCGCCACTTGTTAAAAGCCTTTTTCACGAGATCAACTGAACAGCCTAGCACACGAATCAGCCTTTTTCGTTGTTCTTCCTCAGTGAGCTTATTGCTCGAATAAAGCCATCGGTCGAAGGCCTGCTGTTTTGTCATTCGAAAATTCTTCGATATATTATCCAGCAGCTGCTTCATGAATTTCATGAGGTATATATATTCCTTTATGCCCCCAAATCCGACTGTGAGGTTCCTAAAAACTATTTTATTGAGAATCGCCTGGAGGATTTTCGTAGCCTTCCTTTGCCTGAGTAGCCTCCTGCGCATAGCTTCCTCCTTTGATCTGCTTGTGAGAATACTCTTCATACGCCATAGCGCAACAGTCATATTAATCTTCGAGTAAAGCGCGAATCGATCGACGACCTCTTTCACGAGGATTGGGTCTGCTAGCACTTTCCAGCGATAAAACGCGCTGTTGATAGTTAGCTTCGGTCTGTTTCGATATAAAGCCCAAATAATACGCGCTTTGATTTTCATGCTCATAAATTGGTTCGGCTGAGGTCCACCAGCTGCCATGACACCCTCCCAATGTTGGTTGATTCTCTCTCGGATGCTTTCTTCTTGAATATGCTTGAAGCCGCTGTTTATGAAACGCAGTAAAGCGAATTTTAGGATTTGTGATATCGAAGAAGCTGCAATCATCTTGAGAGCTTTTTTCTCAGGTGATTCTTCTTTTGGAGGTAAATCAAAGCTGACGCTGAGATTACGCGACCTATGGGTATTTTGACGACTTCGAGTAGGTGTTTTTAGAACGCTGACTGGTTGGGTAGTATCAAGATCCTGGAAAGAAAATCCGTTAGTTTGCATGTTGTTAAAATTGTCAAAGGATTGATTTGCTAGCCAGCTGTTGTACTTGCCACTTTCGAATTGCTGCGACATGCTATGCTGAGGGGTTTTAATTACTCTATGGGTTGGTTTTTCAAACAAAGTGTCAATTAGTTCTCGGTCTCCGAGTTTTCGATTCTTTGGTGGGTATTCGGAAAGAGAAGAGTCTAGCAATCTTTTGGGAGATGGATAACTCATTTTTAATGAATAAGATACGAGTTCCAAAGGAATTAAAAATTTAATTTATTTAACTATATAATTATTGAAAATGAGTATTCGTGAGCTGTGCGTTCTGATTGCTAGCTTTAGGCATAACTCGAAGAGATTCGCTGAGATTGTATGAATTAGTTCTAAAGACCGAGAGTGACAAATTATTTTTGAATGACTTTTCGATGAATTATGATGCTAAAAAGTTCATTCCAAACATAGTTTTAGCTCTTAAATGCTGCATCTAGTCCTCCTCTAAAAGTTGAGCGAATAGATCTCGATGGAAGCTAGGTGATAATGAAGTTTTGAAAGTTTGGTAATTGCTGGCTCCGTAGTGAATATAAAATATTATTTTATTTTTTGGACTCATGGATTCTTACATCATGAATTATGAGTTTGGGTATTTAGGATATAGAAAGATGCTTCTGAATACCAAAAGTCTAAGTTCGACTGTACTGAGAGCAGAATTAGTGAAAATGAGGAAATTCGTCGTTTTCTGATCCTTAAGTACCAAAAGAAATATACTGAATGGTAGGTGTATTTCAATAAGAAATTGCTTTCGACCTCTTGGAGACATTCATATCTCACACCGAAATACCCGGGTATTTTCAAATCAATTATCGAATTTTGAATGTTACATACAACAGTCTGGCTAACCGGCCTTTCTCATCTCAAACAATCTTGTCGGGTCAAATTATTTGATCAAATTTTCAAACTCTTTCAAAATAGAGGTTAGAGACACAGTTATTCTAGAAAGGATTATATCAAGAAAAAGGAAGATTCCATGCTAGGAAAAGTCCCAACAGTCTCTTAAAACACCAGCAAGGATTTCTGATGATTCACGTCGTAATTCTCAGCCTTGATGACAATCTCATTTATTCCATTGATCTATTTCAAATTTACTTTCATAAGAAAAGATATGAGATAAAAAAGGGCGAGAGCAACGACAAGTAATCAAATTAGCAGATAAACTTTGCTACTGTTTATAATACTGAAAGATGATCTTAGGCAGCACAAAATATAAATTTTTATCCTGGATCCATTTTTTGAATTAGCACACTCCAGTGTTTCTTCCAATAGCAAGTTACAGATTAATATTTCAAAAATTATCTCCTGGGAGCAGACGGAGTCGCAATAAAACTTCCAAACAAAAAGCCTTATACTAACCATGTACGACTACGACGACAGCGATGGAAGTGAACACGAAGAAGAAGAACAGCAACAGCAGGAAGAGAAACCACTTACCGTTGATGATATCATGCAAATCTTGATCTC
>ENA-UOTZ01000703-UOTZ01000703.1-compost-metagenome-genome-assembly--contig:-NODE-703-length-27267-cov-11.286650_pt1 | contig 27267 bp, 16 predicted proteins | sample MGYA00238144_ERZ746983 | MGnify/ENA primary metagenome ERZ746983 (study PRJEB28759, sample SAMN06268863) | compost metagenome | isolation source: single cell | place: USA: California, Emeryville, Joint... | reverse complement strand
ATTTCATCTGAGAAAGGAATTAAAGTAATCGAGTCTAGTGCTAGATGAACGGCAAAGACAATCAAAATAACCACGAAAAGATGGCTAATGCGTCTGTAAAAAAAGGTTATATCGCAAATTAGTCCTTCTTTCATTTAATTTTAACCTCGTAGGTTCCGATCTTGATTTTGACAAAACCGAACAACTTATTAAGTTGATTGATAAGCATTTTAACAACATTGATGTGAAGGCACCATCTAATCAAGAAGAGAAGAAAGACGCTTCTAAAGATTGAGAGAGCACACGAGCAACTGTTTCCTCAAAAATTATAAATACTCTTCATACATACATTTTGCGTTGTTTTGCAATGTCTCCTACATGTATGATGTTGAGAAGAGCTCGGTTCAGGATAAAATAGAGATTACCAGCTTTGATGTTATGTATTGTATTTTCTTTATCAGATCAATTTTACATCTACTCCTTAGCGGAGATTGTGAGAGAGAATGCTAAATCTGAAAATTTATCGGTGCTTTGCCTTTTTGAGAGTCAGCACAATGACTAATTCTAAAGCCTACTATCCATTATTCGATTCATGCTTAACCTTTTTGTTCATTTTTTGGGTTTTTCTCAGTGGCCATCTATTGAAAAAATTTAACAATCGTAGTAACTTTTTTGCTATGAATAATTAAATCCCATCAGAGATTGTTCAATATCAATTGACAAAATATAATTTGCGTGTGACTCTTATAGTGAGTTGATGTTTCTTTTTTTCATATCAAGAAGTTTGGGTATGAATTTTTTATGCTGATATATATATTTGGTAATTCAATCATAACTATCGTGAAAAATGTCCATTAAAATTTCTCCATTACCAATTCTAAAATTTAATCATGCACCAGATGTGTTTGATTTTGTATATCATAAAGCTGTGAGCGTTCAAGCTTCTTGTCGGGCTCGACTCAGTATTTTCTTTATAGGAAAGTGAACTATAATGCGAATCATGCTCTCTCAATCTCTATAGTGAAAAAAGACATGATTCTATATGCATTAAGAAGATAAATTTGACTCAGGACAACTGATCTCAAGGATTCTAATTTCTAAATTGTTGCCATCAATTTTTTAGAGAGTATCATCGTTTAAAGGAGGGATACCAATTTCTCGGGTGTTATGACATCAAACGTGCACCGATAAACTATTCGCTTCTTCGTTAGGAAAGTTGAAGGTTCATTTTCATTGCCATCATCTTCATCAAGAGAGATTCATTGAACTTTATTCATGCTGATGGCTGGCACACCTTTATAGAACTTTATCAATTATGGAAAAATTTCGTTGGAGATTATTTTCGATATTGAGAGCTTCCCATCATACTTTTTAGTCCCTCCTCATGAATGAAAGCATTTTGAACATTTGTGTCAGAAATTCCGAATTCAGTGAACTTGATATGACCTCAGTGATCAAAGAGAAAATTATCAGAGAAATGCATCAAAAATTGTTTTCCGATTATAGATCAGTTGATCACTCAATATCTTCCTTTTTGTGGTAAGATTTTCATTCTCTTTGCAATTTTTAATTTGGTGGACAAGTTTAGATCTGTAGATCCACCTCCTGATTTACTCAATAATAACTGATAGTAATAAGAAACTGCTTTCCAGAATTTGTAAAATTTCCTATGTAATAGCCAATCATGCTGAAAGTTTGGAGAGGCTGAGACACCTTTAATTTGAAGCTTCAACAAATTGTAGAAAAGAACAAAAGGAAGAGTGATAGTAAATTTAGAGCAGATCAAATTTTTGCTTCTACAGGGAACTGTGTCTGATATTCAGCGAGAAAAAGCAGTAGTAACTCTTTATTTTTTGATGGCGTACGATCTAGCCACAGAAAGCAGTAGACAACTGGTATTGATTACGAATAAATAGATTGTTGTTGTTTACGTAATAGATATTTAACAATTGGTCATGGTTCTCATCTTCTATATGATAAATATAAAATTCATCAAATAATGTAGAATTATGAATAAGAATAGCATCCAGTCGGCTAGCAAACATATCGATCTGATTCTCTCATTTTAACCACAATTCTACAACAGCAACAAATTTGTGAATTTGTTGTTCTTTCAATTGATCCTGTAAATTGAAAACAAAGCCTCTTTATTTTTTTGTTGGTAATACAAAATTATTCGTCGTATACTTCAGAAAGAAATCAGAAGTGAGTGCTTGAGAAATATTATTTAATAATCTCTTTGTATTGACAATTTAACTTGCCTTTTATTTTCTGACTCCTCAAGCCTTCTTATAATGTTATGTCATGTCTGTTTAAGTTTGACTTAAACGATAATCTTATCTTACTGATTTTTCCTTGAAAATTCGAATTCAAGCAATTAGTTATCTGAGAAAAACTCCATACACACTTTGTGTTTTGAAATTGCTTCGATTATTACTACTACTCATTATCAAGAGTCAAGTCAATAACATACCGTTTCGAAAAAACTTTTACAAATTTTTGAATAATTTTCTTCTCAACCATTACTCTTTTTATTGAAGCGACACATTGCGATCCTTAAATCATAACTCAAATCAAATACCTTTACAACGCAGCTCATCCAAATGAATTATATGGCAGCACAGGTGAGTATTTTGAATTTCAAAATTTTCAAAAATAATACCAATAAATTAATTATAGTTTCGATGTGCTTTTCTTTATAATTGTTACTCAAATAATAGGGTGTACATATGAAAAAACAAAGCTTTAGTATAAATGGCTCGTATGAAAGACTAAATTAGTTTGAGAAAGCAAAAATAAGCAAAGAAGGCAGCATTACACTAAGGTAATATGAAACACTTTTGCTAAGCTTATCTCAGCAGCGGTAAATACTATAGTGCACCCAAAGCGCTCATTCAAAACAGGACCTGAGAATGACCTAAGTAAAACTCATCGTATTTCAAGTGAGAATCCCAGACTAGATGATTTAGGGTTCAGAGCAATTTTCTTATCAACTATTGGGACTGACAATGGGTGTAAATAACAACTCAAGAGACACAAGCACTTTGATAATGGTTCCTATCCACGGAATAGAATACAGCCGCAATACGATCGAAAAGGTGGTGTAGATACAGCAATCTTATTGAGTAAATTGCTACCCAGATCATCTCGTTAGTTTGCTCTTTCAATTGACTACTTTTCGATGGACTTGCACTTCTATTACAGTACAATTACAAAGAACTAGAATGAACAAGAATCAATATGTAAACTCCGATTTAGAGTAACTACAGCTGCATCTTTGGTATTCTGAATTCATCTTTAAGAGAATGTTAGCGAGGGATTGCAGGTATTAAATACAAATGGCTATTTCAACAGTTACAGGATATAAAAGCCTGAAACGCATGAGAACTTTCTAACTATAAGAAGAGAACCAATCTGGTTTACAGCTGTTGTGCATTCTCTTGATAGGAACTTACCTAATAGAGGTTTTCTTTATAGAATTGACTTTTATTTCTGGAGTCTTGTTCTAAAAATTATTACCAGCGGATGGGTAAGAACGGGATTCCTCGATTGGACTAGCGAACGCGAAATATGCCTCAAAATTCTGTAGATATATTTAGAATGGCTGAAAGTAGTTTTTTCGAATCGATCAAGTCAGTAATTAGATAATTTCAAAAGAAATTTCGAAAAGTAATTCAACCTGAGAGGTTTGAATGGACCTTTTCAGAATTGTCGCTCTATCTCAGGCAGTAAAAACATATATTGGCGAAATGGAATACATTTTAATCCTTAATAGAACACGAACTTGGAAAAAGTACTTTCTCGATCAACGTTCGTTTTCTTAATGGTGTTCTCGAAACTGGACAAATTGCAGAAATCCAGTAGGAATTTCTAAGCATTTATTATATAAAGTATCAATTCTAAATTACCAGTAGAATTAAAGTCAAAAAGAACAAGACCCAAAATTTCAGCAATCATATGGTAGAAATCCAAACGATCCCGTTGGAGTATGCAGATATATTGAAAGATCCTCAGCAAGTTACTCTTTTTGGCAAAGAGGACTGTTTAAGAACCAGAAAAGCGAAGGCAATTCTGGAAAAAATCAATTTGGAGTATGTGTATGTCGATGTTGATGCGCTGCTCCTTTCAGAAGATCAAATCCTTGAACTAAACATTTTGTCTGGATTTGTGGAATTCCCAAAACTTTTTATCGGAAAGATTTGTATCGGAGGGCTAAAAGAGCTATTGTCTGCTAAACACAAACAACAATTCTCAGAATTACTTGACTCAAATCACATCGTCCATGATAAAGAGGCATTGATAAATTATTCTGAATGTTGCATCTTCTGAGGTCTTATTTCTCTATGTTTATTGCTTATTAAGGATAGTGTTTCATCAATAATGCTATAGTAGATTATTGCTTATTGCAATTTGTTACACTTCTACGATTTTTCTTCTCATTTCTGTAAATTAAGAGGTTATCATTGGACCATTTCTGCCTTAAGCTTGTCTTTGCCATTTATTCAAGCTTGATTTTTCCAACTCTATCTGCAAATATAGCTTTTGAGAGGTGCGTTTATCTTATGAGGGTTCGCCGGAAAACTCAAAGAAAGTTTCTGTGGTATTTCAGATATTGAGAGCTGGAGGGACTCAGTAGAGGTCTGATCTGTGTATTTTCTTTAATGAAGTGGTTACCACACGGATCATGAAAAAACAAAAAAAAAGTGATAATAAAGCATAATTTCAGGTCGTTTCTAGGCTTATGTAGACAAAATTTTGATCTATCTTAGAGTTTTGCATTATTCTGGTTCCTGAACATTCAGAATCCGGCTGGGCTGATAGCTTCACTCTTCCATGAACGATTTGTTCGATTTGTTAATTTGCCTTTGCTCTGTGACTTACTTGCACTTCTCTCTGTATCATCGCCTCCGAGGAGAGATTTGTATGCAAAGCCTAAAGGTATAAAGGTAAAAATTTATAAGCCATGAAATTAACAACTCTTATCCTCAGAGGTTTCAGTCACTGGAAGCATTTTTGGATTCTTTCCAGCTTTCAGACAATCCAAATAATATATGGCTTTTTCCATTAGAAGAGTCTGCTCTTTTAGCACCGCTAGGTACTCTTCATCAGAATCCATACCAAACAACGCTCTTTTCCCAATCCGAGCCATATTTGTCATCTCCGCAGATGAATAATATGCTTCTGCCTTCTCATACGTGGGAGTTTTCACTCGCTCAGGACTTGACTTTAGTTGAGACTGTTGAGTGGCTAAGCGTTACAAATAATGTGAGATAACGAAAATATATTCACAATACGAACAAAACGCGGCTCAGCACTTTGATACCTAAACAAACATGTTACATTCCGAAATCAAAGGAGGACTATACTTATGATCATTGACAGCATATTGAAAACCAATATTTTTTAGGTCAGCATTGTAGTATCTAAGGTTCGATTCTAGAAATGGGCAGTTAGAAATTGGAAAGATTGAATTTAACTCTCTCGAGCTCGAGGATCGTTTGGGCTCTATTCAATGGAAATGTTAGTAACTTCATAAAGAAGAGCTTGTTACCTGAAAAGCATTGGTTTTACCTTTTCCATACCACATTAAAAGTGTATTTAATTTCACGTAAAATTCAGGTGGTAGAAAGCTCATCTTCTCGCAGTTCACGAAAATAATCCTTTATATGATACGTAATGCAAGAACAACACAAGTAGCTGCCTTACCGTTGAGCTATGCCAGTTTTTTACAACCAAACATAGTTGATTGATTTCAAAGCATGAGAGCATGGCTTAACATTTGAATAATGTTCAATGAAAATTTGACTACAAAATTACAACTTTCATTGAGTAGACTCTTTCACATTTAAGATCAGTCATTGAAGTTGAGAAGAGGCAAGCGTCTAACTCTAAATTTTGTGTTCCAAATTTTGACCCTTAAAAGACTACAACTTTGTCCTAAATACGAGCGAAAAAATTACCTTTCGCTCATATATCTAAATTTAATTCATCATTAAAGGTATGTTGAAAAGAGTACTTTCGGTTTCATTCAAATCGAGTTCTTCACTAAAATATGCGTTCTCGACAGTGAGAGATTCAGACACATCCAAAAGAAATGCCTTGGCCCGACAATATGATCCAACCAGGCATACATTGCTGGAAGATTTGTTTACATATAATCATACTGGAGACTACCTTTGTAATCACACACTTCTTCAAACTCTCATCGAGATTTTCATTCTTAGCATACCTTATCTACGACAAGAAATCAAATTCTTTGGTGGCTATTGACCCTGGACCATTTGCCATTGCAAGAGAAAACATTGAACTCGTCGAATATAGAAAAAAGGCCAAACTGACCCATGTTTTTGTTACACATCATCACAAAAACCACAATGGAGAGAATTTCCATCTTCACAATTTCAGACCTGACTCTCAGATAATTATTGGTAAGCATTTGCTGCCGGCATTATATAATAGAAACAAAAATTAGGAAACTATGGTGAGTTACAGTCCTATTCGACTCTGAAACTTGATGAAATTAAGCCTGTGCTTATCGGAGATCTGAGCATTTGTTTCTTCCACACCCCAGGACACACCAAAGATAGCTGTTGCGTAATAGTCACACAGATCAACGAGAATTCGACGAAAACTCCACTATTATTCACAGGAGATACTCTTTTCCCTGGGTAATTTTTCCTTTCTTTATCAAAACATCCTTGTCTTATACTCTCACACTATAAGCTCCTGTGGACCAGTATATGAGACCTACAGTGAAATGTATCAGAGTCTCACAAAACTAAAAAGTTTGCCAAACGAAACTTTGATTTTTCCAGGACATGAGACAGTGTTGAACAGCTTGATTTGGGCGAAAACGTTCGATCCGACTAATCAGATGCTAAACCTCAAGATTGAACTTGCGGAGCAAATGAAAGCGCAAAACCAAGTGATAATGCCAACCACGATGCAGGACGAAAAATATTACAATCCTTTCCTAAGATGCAATGAGAAATATTACCGTGAATTAGTCAAGGAGAATGATCCCGTGAGAATTTTCACGAAACTGAAAAAAGCTCAAGAAGCAATGTTTAAACTATAGTTCTTTGAATAAATAAATAGTTATTTGTTATACGAGTTTTGCTTATCAAGCCCACTGGATAATGTGTATATTGTTTGGAAAACCTCTTTCTACGCATTAATGATCACACAATACACTGCAAATCCTCCAAAACAAAAAGAATCTTCTATATTCGAGTCTAATCCCACAGAATTTAGAGCAAGTTGTTAGATTGAACAGGTAGTCTCGCATCTTATCGTAAGTTCTCGGTGCAAGATTCAACCTTTCTAACTTTGCGTTGACAGATCCTTACAATTAACTCCATTTTCCTATGTGATGTAGGTTTTGTGTTTACTCTAAAAAAGATAAAGTCCAGGGATAAAATGATATTACTATTATATCTACTTACATGTTAAAATGCTAAGGATCCCTTTTCTTATTCAGCTTGCTGAGTCCTAAGCCTGTTAGGGAGAAAGAGATTGAAGGATTTGAGAAACATCAAATCTTCTAGGTGTATGTGAGTCTTCCGCTATAAATAGCAATTTTTCTGATCCATTTCATTACTGTTACTCTGGATAAGTAGAAATATTCAATAATCATCAAAAATAAGTAATGTATATTACAAAGGGAACTTTTTCTGGTGCTCCTCTTCTGAAAGAGAAAGAATCTATACAAATTTCGTTATCTGATGAGTTTTTTCGACATGGGCTTCCAATTGAGATGTACGTAGAATACAAAGAGATGGAATCATTTGCATGCGATATCTGTCTTGGCGTTTATAGAGATCCAGTTACCTTGGTACCATGTGATCACTATCTCTGCAAGAACTGTGCTGAGGATATCAAACAGAAAGCTAGAGATACTCAAGACACACCCAAATGTCCAAAATGTCGAAAGGTTTTTACTTCAGAAAAACCGCTAGAGGATCTCGCAGCAGTTATTGACTTCCAAAGGGTTTACTGCCCGTTAAAAGTGCTAAAAGGGTGTAAATGCCTATGGACCGGATACGCATCTGAAATGGAAAGACACATGGATAGAGAATGCGAGTTTTGTCCTGGGAAATGTGATTGCGGAAAAATCATGGAAAAGACGCTTTTCCATTCAAAGGATGTAATGTGTGACTGTCCTGAGCTTCAATGCGATTTTTGTGGCATGAGAATGTCTTTAAGGATAATAGAAGTAAAGCTGCTTCGAGGTTTTTTTCTCATTGTATACTCTTCCCTAGAAACATGTTGAGAAATGCGAAGAAGCGACTGAGCTTCATTACTGCGGAGAGTTTGTCAAACGAAAAGATATGAGAAATCATACACTGAACGCGTGTAAAGCAAACGATCCTCTAGTTGCTTGCAAATATTATAATATGGGTTGTATTGAAAAAGTAAACTAAATGATGATAACAAGGCATTTATGTTGATTCAGATAAAAAAATCAGAGCTCACTCAGCATGAAATAGATTTCAAAGAGTACCATGATATGTTGTGTGAAGGTAAACACAAATTATCACTCATTTTTTACTAATATTACCGGTATATTATAGAATTTGTGATCAAGGTCTCGAAGCTCACCAGCTAAACAAATTTGGGAAAGATCCAAAGGGCTGGATTTCACTTGTTCAAAATTTTAATATTTAAATTCCTTTAGGATTTCTGTAGTTTGTATGAATTGGTTGTGAGATTTATAAAGAAGCAGATGACATTTTTTATGAGTTCCAAACTTGTGATGTGAGGCATCTAAATGGATTTTTTAAGCGTAATAAAGACCCAGATAAGCTGCAATGGCAAGAGGAAACAAGAGATGTTTCGTTATTGTGATATTTATTACGATACTTGATGCGTTACCGACTTCTTCTCGCAACTGGCTGCCTCAATGAATTCCACACTTTCAAACCATCATTTCTTCAAAGACCAACCCTTTTCGTTCTTTTTTATGCATATTTTACAAGGATACATGACTGTACCTGTGGAGTTAATTAATAAGCGCAATAAAAATAAAGCAGATAGATATATATATTATATAGGGCATAAAATTAATCAAGATTCTTAACCATTTGGATCAATGACGGAGCCTTCACTCGATCTGTTTCGAGACTCTTCAGGGAATCAGTTCATTTGCAAAGCCCATAAGAAACCCATTGTGTATATCAACTTGAAAGAAGAAAACTCAAAGTTTAGGCTATTTTGCAGCGATTGTATGCGCGAACTGGAACGGATGAGATCCACAACCAATGAAGCTCTTTCTTCCTTTATTACTAAGGATAAGTACAATTACTTTGATGAGCCAATATCCCAGTTTAAAGAATTCCAACAGCAGAAAATCAAAGGACTCAAAGCTTTCATTTCTTCTATCGACTGCGAGTTTGATGAACTGATTGAGTCCTTAAATAGCAAAAAACATCAATTAAAGGAACTTCTGCGAGTAGAAATGGAACACCAAAACGAAATCCTTTCTCAACTTTGTGTCAGCCACAAAAAATATCAGCTCTGCTTTCAGAGTCTTTTGTTAGGAGGTGCTGACGAGGAGCTTTTGAAAACCTGCGCGGACCTTTACACCGAGATTGACGCCAAAACTAGCAATCGATTCAGCGCGAAAAATGATAGCCCAGAATCAAAGCGTGTGCTTCAACTGTATTACGGTGTCCAGACTCTCCTTACCAAAACATTAAAATCACTCAACGAGCTTTTTCCTCAACAGGCATCTCAGATATCGCAGACATCGTTTGATACAATAATACCAAAAAAGCTGGTATTTTACCCTCCGGTAACTTTGCCAAACGACCAGTCTCCAAGTCCACAGAGAGCGATAACTTCAAGAAGGAGTAATAATCGCGAAATGTTGCTGCCTCAGAGAAACCCGACATCGCCATCGCCAAGGAAGAGCAATGAGTTTAATAACACGAGACTCCGATTTCCTCAACGTACGTTGATGGTAACCAAATCCAATTCTAGATATACTTCAAAAGGGATGGGTGATGGGGTTATGAACTCAGCTCGTTCAAATTCAAAAGAAGTGACCCCTCGTCCAAGGTCAAGGAATTCAGAGGAATTTCAGTTCCGGAGAACCATAACGCCAGCACCTCAAACAAATACGATTGTATCGACTCGAGAGTCCCCTGTGAACAATCAGCTCGTGTTTGATGAAGAAGTCTTAAAGTCTGAACGAAAGGTCGTGAATACTCCTATTAATAGCCATGTGTTAGAGACAAAAATGAAAACTATAGACACGATGACCTATATTGTAGAAAAACAGCTCCTTGTGTATGCTGGGCCTTTGGTGGGGGATCAACATAGCAGCCTTGTCTTCTATAAAATGGACAGTGAGCCTAAAATCTTGAAAGTTTGCTCTGCTCATTCGCAGACAGTCACAGCCCTTGTCTGCCTTTCCAGGAAACTGTTCAGTTGCTCAAAGGATTGTCAAGTCAAACTTTGGGACACAGACAATTTTGCCCCGCTCTTGATTCTAAAGCACTTGTCTTGTGTCATCGGAATCACGCTCTATGAGAAAAAAAACTTAGCGTTTACATATGGCCAATTTCCTGATATTCGGGTATGGAATCTCAGCGATCTGACTGATTGGTATATCAAGTTAAAGACAGATAATTACGTATCACAGTTGCATTTTATCGAGAAGAGAGAGTGGCTTGTTGCTACAAACGGACAGACAGGAACCATTTATATCATGGATTATAATAATGGAGGTGAAATGCTATATGAATTGGCCGGGCAGAGCTCCGGATATGATGCTATGGAATTTGATGCTGAAAGGGACCGGTTGCTAACGATTGCTTCAGATGGAATTTTAAAGATTTGGAATTTCGAAACGGCAGATCCATTTGTGGAAAAAACGATCCCTTTTAAGTATAAGGGTGGGTACTACAGCACAAACAGTCTCATTATTGATTTCAAAACAGATATGGTCTACGTGACTAATTCAAGAAACAATTTTTGGATCGGTAACATAGCTGAAGGAACAATGGTCGGTTTCTTAAACTGGATAGATGTCGGTGTGAAAAATATCCATAAGATTGTACATATTAAAAGGAGACAATGGATCCTCGCGGCGAATAAAAATAACGGGAAGATAGCGATTATCAACCTTAAAGAATTGTTGCGAGCAACAACTTTGACCCAAAAAACTGAGTAAAGTGAGTCGCACTTCACTCAAAAGACTAACAGATTTTTCTAAATTCACCTATTTTCATACATATTTTTAATGTTCCTCTTTTTTTTGGTTTAATAAATATAGAGCAAAGAAATGTGTTCCAATGCTTATCAAACTAATGATAATTTATTTCATTATTTTAGAATACAATCTAGAGATTGGGTTGAGGGAGAGAGAGAAATATGAATTGATTCGAAAGCAATCCATGATATTTCATTGGGGTGCAAGAAAAATTAAAATGTGGTCCTTCTTCTAATAACTGTCAGGTCTCTTTCAAAAACTCTCTTATAATCAATCAGGCCAGAAATTTACTAGAGCTTCTGTGATTCCTAGTGATATAGCACAAAATCTTTGAGGGTGTTTGGGTTCTCAACCTTGGTTGAGGAGGTAATTTATATTTTTGTTTCGTCATACTCGAAATTGCTGAGCCTGTACGAAACTGAAATAAATAAAAAACTAATACCAAACAAGAAAAAGATGAGCTATAAATTCAACGCTTCTCTGATTGGAGAATCAAACAATCCGAGACTGTTGCCTCATGAAAGAAATCCTTATGTAAGCTCGCTCTAGCCATTCAAACGAACATAATGAAACTCTTTTGTCGGTTTGCTCAAATAAAAGTCAAATAATGGTCCTTCTTTTGGAAATGGTGAAGCATTCACACTTCCTCCCATTGCTAACTCTGCTTTTCGTGGTCAGAATTTCAAAATAACTATGCTCCACATAGCAGCAGTAAACTATTTCAACCGAAACAATTTGACAGAGCACGCTATCAATCCGCTCCTCGACTGAGACCTGACCCAATCACTTCTTACAGACCGAAGGAAGAAAGGCACAATAATCAAGGTATTCATTTTCTTCTTCATTTACCATTTCAGATTGTTTGTTTTCAGAGTATGATCCAATTGCAAGCAGTCGTCAGGATTATGCTCGATATCGTCAGATGTCCCAAGAGCGGATTAAAAACTCACTTGCGCGACATGAAAAAGTTCATAACTCTCTCTATGCTTTCGACATAACATATTCGTAACCTCTTTTTCAGGAATATGAGGAGAAATATCCTCGATACAGGAGCTCGTCAGGAAATCAACGGAGTGAGTTGCCACCAATCAAGATGCAAGACTACTATAAGATTTCGAATATGCTAAGCGATTTTGAGCGAGCTCCGCGAATGTACCCACAAGAGCCCATGGCGGACTCAAGGGAAAAATTTTATGATAGGAAACCTGAAAGATCCTTTTACGCAAATAGAGAAGAGCAGCTCCCACCAATCCAAGAACCAAACAATATGAATCAAAGCGTTGCGTTACCATTAAGTATACTACTCAATAATAAAAATAAAGAGGGGGCAGAGGAAGGAGACGAAGAGGACGGGGACGAGAACGATGATGAAGGCGCGAAAAATTATGATTTGAGAGTTTCATTAGAAAAGCAGAATATGATGCTCGAAAGGTTAGCAGAGAGCCTTACAAAATCAGAGAAACAACGAGTGAAGTTTAATAATAACCCAAGAAAGTTGGAGCGAGAGAGCAATCCAAACAATAGTATGCCTTATCCTCATCCATATAATCTGGAGCAGATGCAACAACATGGGAGTAAAAATGAGCAGTTATCTGAAAGAGATTTTCAAAAGAGGATCCAGGAGCTTGAGAAAACGATGGAAATGAAGGCGCTAATAGCTCAGCAAAGAGAAAAAATAGAGAAATTAGAGATGGGTTTACTGCAGAGAAAGAATCCTTCAGAGCCAAAGGAAGACGAGGAAAAGAGTTTGCTGCGTGCTCTGAAAGACCATATGAGCAATCAGCAGTCAAATATGATGCAGATGATGATGCTCGCAGGTGCGATGAAGAATCAAAATCAAATCCTTCCGTGGCCGACACAATGGGGGTAATTTACATTTGATGATCTTGGCTAATGCATTATCTCAAAGGCCACCACCAAATTTTGGAAGACCGAATATGAACTCAATGGGCGGATATCCAGTGGGAGGTGTCCCGATGACGATGGGATCAAACCCATATGCTGGATCTTATCCAGGGCCTTTTGGCCAACTAAATACTAAATCGACATAATTTTTGGTAGGTTCGCAAATTTTTATTCCTTTGCTTCTTTGTGTGCAATTAGTTGTTTATACTAAACATTCCAATGAATGGATGGATATATACTACTTAAGTGACAGTAGGTGCCATTCTCTTGAAATAATCAATCAAATTCGTACCGAACAATTGTCATCCTTTAATAGCAACATCTCATAAGTTTAGTAGGTCATTTATGAAAATGATTTTTCAATACGCATTTAATAAATACTTCTTTATTTTAAATTATACAGAAGGACGTAAACACAGCTTAGCAACTCAAAGTTAGATGAAATCTTCAGCACCAAAGAGCGCGAGCAGCAGAGTTGTTGGAATAAAAAAAAATACTACTCCAAACCAACCAAAGCCCAACGCTGGCCGAGAAACCAATGTTGCCAGTTCGGCTCAAACAGCAAATATTAAAAGAAACAATAGTCCACCCCAGCAAAAAAAGGGTGCTACGACCGGAATAATTGGTATGAGTGAAGAAGTCACACCTCAAACACTTGAAATAAAAGGATTTCCAACACATTTGTCGTCGATCCCGCAAAAAGAGTACAATGAACCGCCATCTCAATCAGGACTATCTCCAATAATCGGACAGAGTGCATCGGAAAAGAAACAGCTTGGTGTGTCAGAATTCAATGAAGCTAAACTCAACCAGGATCTGTCAGCTCGTATTGAGGAGTGCATAGTAAGTAGCCAAAATATTTTGGAAACCACATTAGCGTTACTCAGAGAGAGAAATCATCCTCTCAAGGACAAACTCATCTGGATACAAAGCCAAAGCCAACTACCCTCACAATCCCGAGGAGCAGAATATCAAAAATTAGTAGCTGAATTGAATGACCAACTAATGAACAAAGAAAAAGAGACAAAACTGCTGGCATCGCAATCAAACGAGGGAAAGATTGCCAATATAGGTGGCTCCGCTATTTCTCGCAACATTCAGCCGAATTCAGGAAACATCCCGAGTCAAAATAATCAAAATACTCCAATATCGGTAACTCAAAAAGCTACAAAAGCTGCTGATACGCAAAAGAGCAATCAAAACCCGACAAGAAAACCATCTAGTCCACAGAGAGGCGGGAATCTGAGCAATCAATCTCCAACTGTCAATAAAAAGAAGGAGACAAAACAAATTTCTCCTAACCCAGCAAACCAGCGTCTACACAGAGGTCGAGGCGAGAATGAAAATTTTAACTATTATGGCCTCAATAAAGGGTATGGCACTCGGGTTGCCAACACTGAACACTCTCATCAGGTCAATGATGATTCTAATATGGAATCCAAGACTATCGATGTGATTCCTGCTAGCTATGATCGCGTTTTTGAAGACGAGCAAATGTTAGAACCGGAAAAATTCCAACAAGTGCAAAGCCAGTATCAGCCCCTGCAACATGCTGAGTAAACTACATGCAACTGCGTCTTCTCACGAATTGACTCTAACGATTTAGGAAACCAAAACAATCACAGCAGAGATCTCCAGATAAGGCTGTTGCTCAGCGAAACGTGCAGTAAGCTAGCAGATCAAAGCGTAGGCTTTCTCATCTTCATATTTAGGTCCGCATATGCTACTAGCAATGGGAAGAGCAATTTGAAATCATCTGGTGAACTTAAAAAGAAGTAATAATTTACATCATTCAAGAGATAAATTGAATGTATCGAAGAGTTTCACCTGTCAAGCAGCCTGTAGAATCTCAACCTTCGCAGAAGCAATCTCCAAGTCACAACAGAACCCAAGGAAGTAACGAATGGCTAACTAAAATGCATGAGGATGTACAAAGAAGAATGTATGACCAAATGCAGAGAGAAAAATTAAAAGAGGAGCTCGAAATCTCGCAAGTTTATGACCCTCACAAAAATAAACGATGTAACTAAAATGAAAAGTTCCCTTTCGATTCAAAAACTAATTGATAGTGTCTCCGGAGCATATAAACCGCATGTGGGAAGATGCGACACGACGCCATATTGCAAGTCAACACATTCAGCAACTTAAGCTAGAGGAGGAGATCCTTCAAGTATGAGATATCTTTGTTGCAATCGTTTAATATTTAAATTGCAATTTTACTAACAAAGGCGAAGCTCCAAGCTAATAAGGTCTTCAATTCCTCGCCAAATAAAAATGTTAAGAGCAAAGTCAAAGAATATATCGAGACACCCGCTCGAACAAGCCATGAAGAAGAGTCTTCGAATCAAGCGAGTCCCTCTCTCCAGGTTAAATCCCGAAAAAAGTCTGAGAGTAGCAGTATGCACTCTGGCAAAAATAATGCCAATGAAAATCGAGAATATTCACCAGAACTCCAACATAAACAGAAAACTCAAGGCACAAGCAATAATAAGGAATCAGGATCCAAATTGCAACCTGCTCACCCTTCCGGAAATCATCGTTTTTCTCCTCCAGTTTCCACAGATGAATTACAGACTGTTCAAAATGGTCAGAAGGTCAAACCTTTCAGTTCTCCAAAACAGAAAAGTGAGGTCCAATCTAAAGTTGGTCAGGCAATTAATAAAGGAAGCTCTCTAAAAGACACTTCATTCACAGGTTCAGGGCATGATAGAAAGGTTCAATCATATATGGAAAACCTTCTAGTAAGCCTCAAGCATAAAGAGATGTTTTACAAATAATTTATACAAGAGTCTATTTTTCTTTCTTGGTTAGCTTCAGAGTACGTTTTTATTCTCTCTGACAAATACATCTTGCTGTCTCTTTCGTAAATTGATACAACTTTGAACAGCTCTGATTAATCTCTTGGAAAACTGAACTAATTAAATTCAAGTAGCATAGTGGGAAAGAATTGAGAGAATTTATGCACACTTTTAAATTGACTAGACAGCAGATACTCATCGAGGATAAAGTAAATAGTATGAAGTAACTAAGTTAAAAGCGCGTAATATATATATCACACGAAAGATATATATTATTATCAACAGGCAGGCAGCAATCAGAAACACGAATATATATTAACTACTCTAGTTAAGATTGCCCTTTGAAAGAGTCCTCAGTCACTTCCAAAAAATGAAGGAACTAATGTTTTATTTCACAGGATCGCTCAATTTTGCAAAGGTGGAGAAGTCATCTCTCTCAACGCGAGTTTTATATAGCTGATTGTCTTCAATGCTGCTCAGTGATGGGATGCTTTTCGGTTTCTTGACTACCACTATAGGCTCAAGATTTGACGCCGTCTCCTTTTCTTTAGCAATGCAGCTTCCCATTTGTCTCAATCAAAATTTCAATTTTTATTCTGTAATAATCATAAAAAACGAATCCATATCAACCAAGTTGACTAAATCAACGGAAAAAAGAATATCTAAACTGGTTGGATTTCGGAAAATTTTTTCTATCGCAATTTGAGATTGTACTAATTATGCTGATTTTCCAAATGAATCAGCCCAAGTCAAAACTTTTCTTCCATCCCTGAAATCAATGTCTGAGGACGATAGGTGCCAAACGTCATTACAAAAAGGTGAGAAATTATTTAAACGTCAAGTATTCGACTCATTTTCGGCAGTTCTGAATTGTTCCATCTTCGACCAGCAAAATTAATTTGAGCTCGGAATTTACTGTTCAACGGATTATTGAATACTGATTCTATAGCAGTTATAGATATGATGTATTTCTAGCCATGAGAGGACTAGTATGCTTGAAAACTCTAAAAATAAATGGAAAGAGAAGATAGTCTGCTTATGTAGAATCTGGCACTATGTGCTTTTGAAATTCATTTAGAATGGAAGTTAAAACTCAAAAAACGATATTTAGCGAGGCTTGATCAGGTAACCTTGGGAAGTGACTCGAACGGTATTAATTGAAAACATCTGCTAGCCAAGTCAAACATTTTTTGGTATGAGTCGAAACCTATGCACAGCTCATAAACTTGACAGAAGAAACTCGACAACGATTAAATGATTGTGTAAAAAACCGAAATTTAAAACGTAGACATTCAAATGAACCCACTTTCCAACCACATTGACGATGACTCCATAAGTTAGCATCTACAATAATGGCAGCAGATACCTTTTCCTAAGTATAAATTTAAAATAACAATAAATAATCAAATAAAAAGTTCGATTCTCTGCCAGTTCCTAAGAATAAAAAAATGAATTGTTGTTGACGTTTTCTTATGTCCTATTTCATCAAACTTATCGTTTTCACATGACAGAAGAGAGACTGCAACGTTTGTAAAATGAATCTACCTTCCACTATATGACTTTCGTGGCATGCGACTTGGAATACTGCCGTTCTGGTCTCTGGGATCCAATTTATCTTCAATAGGTATTCGACGTTCCTTTTCTCAAGTTCGAAGATACCCATTAGTGAGTAAGCCTTCGGTTTCCCCTTCTCATCAACCAGAGAAGAAGGATAAATAATCAAATGCCCTAGAGAACTCGTGAAATCTTCGGGTGTTTTGACTCTTGGGTTAGTGACGATCATCGGTTCACCTTTGATAACGGTAAAGCTCTTCCAATTGGCAAAAAACTCTTGGCTGGTCACCTGTGTATGGAAACTCATGAACATATTGTATGTGACAGGCACTGCAAATTTGAAGGTGAGGTCTTCAGGCTTGCCCGCATTTATTACTTTTGCACCACATTTCATCTTAAGCTGAGTAAACGATGGCTTTGCTATACTAACGCAGAATTCGATCGCTGATGCTCTCCCTGCCCCGATACTGGGGTCAGTCTTATCGGGCAAGTCAATAAAGTTGAGATGAGGATCAACAAGGAAAGTGATTTTAAAGTTCGTCAATTCATGAGCAGTTTTGTTTTTCACGATAAGGGTAACTTTCAAGCATCTATTCGGCTGGGATTGGTCATCGATCAAGCTATATTTCGATTTGATGCTGAGATACTCGTTTTCGAAAACACCTCCTTGCCCTTTACTGGAGGAATGATAGTATTTGTCTAAAGACCTTGGGCTTGAAGCGCGTTTTAGTGTCTTTTCAGCTTGGCGGCCTCCGATTCGGTTCACCTGAGCGTTCTCTTTTGCAACTTCATTCGCGTATTCAGAAACGACCGGCGTTGACCCTTTCCTTTTAAATATGGAATATTTGGGCTCTTTGGTTGTTGTATCCTGAAAAGATTTCATTGCTGAGGGAGAATCTGATTTGACAGAATCTGGGCTATTTTTATGTGATTGATCCAGGCTGCTATGTGTCTTAATGAGAAGTGATCTAGGAGATGTTGATATCTTGAGGATTCGATTCCCATGACTATCGTAATTCCCATGAAAGTTCTCTTCCAGATACGCTTGGAATCCTGAATGCTTTGGTGAGAGAGTCCCCTTAAGACTTGATTGACCATTCAGGTCTTTCTGATTGCCATTGATTTCTTTGATTGTCACTGGTTTAGGAGATAGTCCTCCCCTCAGATTGACTTGGGTGTTGCTTGCTGCTAGTCCTTGCTCATGGTTAAGGTAATCTTTCATCAAACTAAGTCTAGAGAATTGTCCTGTTGACCCTGAAGGGCTTTTAGACCCTTCCGTTTTTTGGTCCTCAGCTAAGGACTCCTTCATGAGTTTAGTATTTTGCTCACCTTTCATCGCTCCATGAAAGCTATCTTCGTTCTTGGCGATGTCTTTAAATTTTCCAGACTTGGGAGACGTTGAATCTTTCAAAGTAGATGGAAACTCAAATCGAGTTTGATCTGCCTCCATAAAATCCTTGATAACGGCAGATTCTGGTGTCATTCCCTCTCTTAAGTTCATGTGAATGCTACTCTCGGCAATGCTCTGATCAAAGTTGAGAGGTTCCTTCCCTCCATTATTCGAGTTAGGTGATATTTCGCTCTTCTGATTGATGCTGACACTCGTATCAGACGAATAAAACTTATCAATCTTCTCAATCGTTCTGAGCAGCTCACTATGTTTTGAATACTTGCATTCTTCTCCCAAGTTTGAATGATTTGTTGATGGTAATTGGTGATCTGAAACACTCATTCCTGGTATCACCAATTTTCTGCTTGCTTTCTGCTCATTAGTCAGGCTCCCTCCTGAATTTTGGTTGATATTGGTAATATCATTTGAAGAATAGCCTTTTTTGGGGAAGTTAAAGCCATTTCCTTGGGAAAATTGAGATAAGTTCTTTGGAGTCAGAGAGGTGGATCTTTCTTCTTTGCCAGAACTGTCTCTGGACTGAGGCGAATCTATAGAATTTTGTCCTGAACCTCCTCCAAGGGCTAATTTCCATGAAACGGGTTTGCTTCGCTGTTGCAGTGACTGCATGATACCATTTTGAATGCTCTGCAGATCATTTAGCACTCCTTTGTTCTTCTTCATCAATTTTTGTAGAGCTTGCTCACTGACACCTGCGTCATAACTCTGTCTGACTCGAAAAGTTTCTCTTTCTACAGTTGTTGTCTCTCTTTCCACAGTCGTTCTCTCCCTATCCATTGGAACCTCAGAGTCTCGCGATAAATCACTAAGCTTCGCTTTTGCAAACGACGACAATCTGCCTTTTGCCTCATTTTCAGGTTCTGTTTGTCTGGAGGTGTCGCCCTCTCTGCGCGTTTTCAATGGACTCTCCATAAGAAAGGCAGGCTTAAACCCTGGCGTTGCTGCGCTATTAAGCGTCGCCGAATATTTAGAATTTGAATTTTGATATGGTAAACTAGGCGTATCAAGAGTGTGTACACCAGCTCCTTCTCCTCCTACTCCTGCAAATGAGTCGTTTGCTTTGGGCACCGTGATCACTAAAGGGGAAGGTTCTACTTTATCCATTGAGAAGTGCTCTCCAAAGTACATCTTCAATTTTTCCAGGAGATCAGGCAATTTTGCTTGCTGAGCCTCAAGCTCAAGAAAGGTGTTAATCTCCAAAAACTTTTTGTATTCATGTTCGACCTCCTCCAGAAATTTAAAATCTTCTTCGTTCTCTATTTTTTTCAAGTGTGGCCGGATAACATTTGAGATCTTATGTAGCTTCTTTATCTCAACTCCGAGCTCTGAAACCAACTTGAGAGCCTTCCTGGTGAACATTTTCAAGTGTCCAGTCAAGTGAAGGGACTCAGCTTTACTTGCCTTCTCCGCGTAGAAATCACTTAATGCGAATTGCAATTTTCCAACTTCCTCGGTGATATTTCCCTTCATTTCTAAACTCAGTTTCACTTCTTCCTCCTGTGCCTTTATTTTTTCATCGGTCTCTTTATTCTTAGCATCCAGGACACTAAGCTCCGGCAGAGATCTATTCAAATACGCCTTTTCTTCTTTGGTTTTCTTTCTCTCTCCAACTCTCCGAGGCTCTCTTTCTTCAATATCAGAATCAGTCAAACTGGCTGTCTTCGGAAGCTCTACAAACTTGCTGAGTTTTCGGTGGATTACTCTGAACTTTTCTGCTGTTTTCGATGTATCACATCCGAATTTGGTCCTCCATAAGCAAAAGCATTCAATTGCAAGTTTGTTGCAAGTGGTTTCATGTTTTTCTGTGATGATGGTTTTTGACCGTCCCTTCGGCGACTTGCTGCCGCTTTTTTTGGTAAGAAGAGCCATATCGTAAAGTAATTGCAGCAAATTTTTGTTTCGAGCGATGCAGCTTGCAATCTTTTTGCTCGGTCTCGACGAAGCGTCTTTCAACAATGTCAATGCCAGCACTTTTGAAGCTAAAAGGGACTTATCTTCCATCAGAACTCCCTCTATCTTTGTGATCAGGTCTGCTATTTTCTCACTGCTGTCTTTTTTGAAATATAAGTCTAACACTTGCTCAGACAGCGCTGAATAATCATCCTCAGACTTCATACACTGCTGGAAAAGTCTCTCGTACTGCTCGGTTGAGACAGCTGCGGACATTCTATTAAAGTGAGCTATATAATTTAAAAGTAATTCAATTTTCTGTACTCGAATGAAGGAAAATTAATTATTCTGCTCTTTATAAAACGAATGAACAGACAACTGCGAATTTTTGTCTCTAAATTGTCACCATGATAGCTTTCGGGAGCTCCAGCGGAAATAATCATCCATGGAAATCAACATTCGCTTGAGCACGTTACAAATTTTTTCTGAAAGAAAGATACTGGAATAAATTGTTAATTTTGCACATCTACAAATTAATCAAAAATTTAAAATACATCGAGTCTATCCCAATCATATGGTGCTCCCAACAGAATACAATACTAACAATATGCAAGTGCGAAAATACTGTGCTGTAAGTACCTCAAGCCTATTAGTAAAGCTTATTCTGGTCCAGAAAACGCTTAATACTCATTAACACACAAGATGAGAGTTCATATAGGAATTCCGATCTAAAACAAAACTGAGCAATGAAAAAAGTTAATTAGCAGATAACTATTTCTTTTGCTGATCCAATACCTATAGACTATATAGAATATTTTTTCAGTGTTAGCGTTGATGACCCTCTCATTGATCAGCATTTAATAAATTTTAATATCCACTCAAGTCAGCTTGGATAAATCTGAGAAAGGTTCTCCTCTCTCGAGCCGTTTCGAACATCATAATCGCTTTCTACTCCTGTATCTTGGCATATTTGATACGTTGCTCTTTAGAATACGAAGAGAGGCCTGTTATTAGGCCTGAGCTCTTGATTTTGCAGTGCTTTACGAGACCAGCATAGCATATCTATCGGGTAGATCCTTTTTTACTCTGTTTCTAATTCCAAGGGCACAATCGTGATCAGAGTATATCCACTGGAATGATATAGATAGTATTTCATTATCAAATAGATTTTCTTTAAAGACCCTTGTCACTTATCTGTGGTCCAAAAATAAAAATCCATGTTCCGATAGTTTTCTGACTTTACTTCTTAAAATTTCGAATTTTTAATTTAAGTAGATTAGGAAAATCGCTGGTGTCATTTTCAGAGAGCAAGTTGATCGAAAATCAAAAAAAGCCAGACATAACTTAATGAACTCACTGATGAATTGATCCTTATTCGAATTGTTGATGTTGTTAGAGATTGCTAGAGACAAAATTGGTTTTGTATTGAAAGATTTTCTCAAACTAAATCGATGAATGATTCAAAGAGATTTCAAGGCCGTATCATCAGAACTTTTGAAGTGTTATCGTGTATTGACAAATTTACAAAAGTACCGTTTGAATATAGGAGTGATGTTAATTAACGGCCCTCGGACAACAGGTGGAAAGATTGATCTCATAAATTTAAAACAAGGGGGCGGCGGATATGCCTTTCAACTACAGCCACCAATGAAAGTAGCTAAGATTACTGCCAAGTCTGATCATACCATCATACCATCAAGTCGTGTTTGCTCATATCATCAACTGCCATTTTTTCCCCCTGATCTGCAAACAAATAGAGAGATGTTCACTGAATATGCTTCGCTATTTCACCTTAGCTGTCGATATGAGGCACCAAGTTCTATTTCACAAGATCTCTGATCCTTCTTTTGGTTCTATTTGGTTATAAAATTTATTTGCAAGACCACGAGCGGTCTAAGACTCCTACTCAAGCAATCGTCATTTGTTTTTTCATAAAGCTCTACTCCTGCATGGGATAGATCTACTTGTAGGGATTAAAGTTATTTCTTAATTCGATGGAAAAGGCTGGATTGATTAGTACAATTATCTAATGTATTTCAATATCAAGTATGGACTTCACTGCACTGAAGATGAAACTAGAGAAGGAGATGCAGAAGAAACAACGATTGCTTAACTCATGAGGCCCTAAAAGCTCGATTTGTCATCGACTTTATATATAGGGCTTTTTGGGCCTCATCGCTAATATTAATAAAAATTTAGAGTGATCAGATCGAACTATTAAAATACAAATTAAATTTTAAGAATCGCGATGCTCCCAAATTAATCACTTTTGACAAAAACCCTAATTCATGAAGCAGGCGACGATAATTTTGAGAACGATTTAATTTGAAGATACCTCTGTCGGGTAAATGTGATTAGTACAAATAATTCAGTCCATCAATTATCGCTAACATTAAGATTAAACCCGCTCGATGTCGAAAACTGGGATGCCGAGCGGAGTTAAACACCAGAATTATCAATTTTCAATGAGGCTGCTGAGTCTTCAGCAAGCAAACTTCAGAAAAATACTGAGAAATCTCTTCATTGACCATTGAAGATTCAAATAATGTATGAATTTCTTTTGAAAAAGCTTTTAAAAAGTTTTTCAGAAGTCAGATCCCAGCTAACCGCTCTCATTTGACAACATGTTGTTAGTCAACGGGATAAATATGGTCTAAGAGAATTATTTTATTTTTTAAAGTCTAAATGGGTTTTAACTTCCACTTCTTAATTAATTTACATGCCAGCAAACCCACGAAAATTGGGCTAAGTTCAGTGCTGTTTTGGCCAAAGATAGTGCTAAACTTCGTGCAAACTAATCTTAGTTCTTGCAGCCACAAGCGTCGCTCATGTCATCTCAAAACCTCTTAAATGCGAAAGGTACGAAGGTTAAAGGAAGGTATGGGATGCCTTGGTGTCCCAAACTCACAGAGGAATGGTGCTCTATAGGTAAACGCTTGAAGCGAAGAAATTTTTCTTTTCTTTTGTCTAGGGATCATGAAATGAGCGATTTAGAATTCCTGTTTAATCCCAATAAACGAGATTCTAAAATTGTGACAGCCGCTATTTTGAGAACACGGCAGCCAACAACGCTTAAGAAATTAAAAATTTTATCTTTGATTCAATAGCTAATTAATTAGCTTCGATTCTATAATCTAAGTTTAGAAACGTTATCTTATTGAGATGACCACCATGTTCGAATGCACAACGATAGAAACGTTCAAGCGCTCAATCAATGCGGATCCATCAAGGAAGGTTGCAGGCTTCTACAACCCAACCTCACTCAAAGAATTCATCACCTCAGCTTCAGAGGAGTTGAGGGAGAAAATATTCTCAATCTCCAATCCCTCCATCTTTTTTGAGATCCTGAACCCATTGATTGAGCTGAACACGCTCTACAGCCCGGAAAAGCTCCCTGACACTCCGAGTACGCTCTACGCTTTGAACGAGTGCACTGATGAAAGAAGAGTCACAATTGTCACGACCCAAGCTCTGAACCTACTGTCTGATGTGATTGAAGACCCAGATCTCCAAAGCCTGCTCTCTGAATTCGCATTTTTCGAGAAGAAGACTCTCCCCAAATCTACCACTCTCAACATCAAGCAACCCATCCTTGACGCTAAAAACGTGATCGCGAATCCGAAGAAACTTTTCAAGGGCTACGACAAGGCTTTGAAGGTTCAATCCTCTAGTTACATCAAAGTCTTCGAAGGATACCAAAAACTCCTTGCGAAATTCGGTAAAGGGTTCAAATTCATCTGCAAGAAGGAGAATGAAGAAGCTCTGTTCTTCGAAACCGCTCATTACTTCCTGAACACCTTCCCTGATGAAATCACAATGGAAGAGATCTTCTTGAACCGCCTCTACGCGAATATTCTCTCATTTGGCTATGTGTTGGAGAATCGCATTCTGACAGAGTTTGAGAAAAGCAAAACGCTATCTAAATTAGGCGGGAGCCAAATAAAAATTCCAGGCATACGAGCAAAAACAGAGAATGGCCCATCAAGCAAAATACATATAGGAAGTCTCTCTTTCAGGATGATAGAGTCGACTTTCGAATTGAATGAATACGAGGAGATGTATGAGAAGCAGAACAATTATGACCAATTGAAGTATGATGAGTTAATGGATGACGAGGAGGATGACAAGCAAGGAACAATCATCGCAAGGAAGAACTTGAAAATTAAATGTGTTTCGGCCACCAGCGACACAGCAAGTGTGACGAGCGCTTCCACATCGGAAAGCTCTGCTGGAAGTGACGGTCTCAAGGCAAAACGAAAACATAGAAGCCGAGGAAAGAAAAGCAAAAAGAAGTCTGCATCCAACGAAACTCCAGCAGATTGCTTGTTCCATCCACACGCCTGGAATTTTCAACACTGGGTCCAGGGTTCCATACTCCAGTAATTTAATTACAAGTCTTCTCAATAAAACATTTTCAAAGTTTTTGCCATTTCTTTTTTTTTTCGAATATCTATCTATCTAGTGGTAACAAATATAACTGAACTAATTTTAACATATTGCTTTACATTGTAAAAACAGAAGCTGCTGGTTTGAGAACATCTCTTTCACAAAGTTTATCTGTTGCATATAATGTTATGTACGAGTCAATCAAAATGATCAAAACCATCATTATTATAAATCAATTCTATAATTGAACGTCGTGCTATTCTGAAATTTGTAAAAGAAGGGATAGAAAGAAAGGTATCTTCTGAGGTTAAATTATAACATATATTCAAAGGAGACCAGGAATAATGCGCTTCGTTTTTCGCATGTATTCTTGATATTGTGCTCCGAATTCCCGAATCATCATCTTTTCTTCATCGTCAACTCGGAAATGATACAACATTGAAAAACTTACAAGTACTACGAGGGTAACTAAATTAAACGAGAGAAAAAAAAGGGAGACTAATAAGAGAAAAATCGAGGTGTAAATTGGGTGTCGGATATGCGTGTAGACTCCAGTGGTTATCAACCGATGGCCTTCACGAATTTCAAGAACAGGAGACCAATACTTGCCGAGGTCTGTGTGTGATCTTGCGAGGAGCCAGACCGCAAAAATCGAGACTATGGTAGCTCCAACCAGCAGGATGTCTTGTACTCCATGGAAATGAGCTGAAACATCTAGAGGCGCGAATATTGCTGGCCTCATGGCCCATAACATGCAGAGAGCGAATGAGAATCCATTGAAAAATACCAATACTGTCTGCTTCGTTTGTTGATAGGAGGCTCTCGCTTTTTTGTTCCTATCCCATCCGAAAAACCAAGAGACTATTCCATATCCAACGTGCATTAGACCAACTAAAACGGTGAATAAGAGAGTCAAAAATCTTCCAATGTCCAGCTCAGAATAGCCCAATATCATTGTGAAAGTTCTTTGATTTCGACTGGCTTACTTTTGCCTGCTTTACTAAAAGAATCAGAGCGGTGTCGAAATTAATAAAAAGATAATACTAGGAAGTGATCTTTTAATTATTTCACAACTTTCGTAAAGTTAACGGATCCAATCTTTTTGGGAACTGTAGTCGCAAGGAGCAGCCTATAGCATCCAGCGAGAAGCTTTCCTTCTACTCCTTCTGAGTGCTGCTTTCTGGAAAGAAATCCCGATAACTTCCAGATGTTTTTTAATGAAATGAGCTTTCTAGTACATGAGGAATGGATCGCGTGATAGGATCGATTGGGGTCTGATATATCTATCTATTAAGCTGATGAAATCATTTGGAGTGAAGTCTTCATTGATTATGAGTTTGAGTGTGATCTTTCGATTCGGGTGTCTTTCACAATTTTCGCTGTCAGTTTTGAAATTGAACTCTACCGCGTTGTAAGCAATTTCTCGAATGACACCATTCTTAATTCGGACATTGAACCCATCCTTTGAATCTCGAGAACCTGAATTAACTATAACATTTCTGCCGTTGATTCCAAAACAAACTCGAAATAAAATCACTCTTCTAAATGACAAATGACACTCGAATCAAAATTTAAAATTGTTAGAGTTAATTCAAACCTTAACTTTCCAAATTGAACTCGTACTCTTACAAACAGTGTTAAACCACTCTACCATTCAAAATGAGTGCAAAAGATTTCCAAATTATTAGCCGACTTGGAGAAGGGTCTTATTCAAGCGTCTGGAAGGTCAAACGTTTTTCTGACAGCAAAGAATACGCGATGAAAAAAGTGAAAATGAATGCTCTCACCGATAAAGAAAGACAAAATGCTCTAAACGAAGTTCGGATCCTTGCATCCATTCAATCTCCTTATATTATTGGCTACAAAGAAGCTTTTTTTGATGATAATTCTATGACTTTATGTATTGTTATGGAATTTGCGTCCGCTGGAGATATGTATAAACGAATCCAGCAGCATATCAAGAACCGAACCTTTTTTCCAGAAAAAGAAATCTGGCAAGCGTTCATTGAAATCCTCAAAGCCCTAAAAGTCCTGCATGACCAGAAGATTTTGCACAGAGATCTAAAATGTGCGAACGTTTTTTTCAGCGCAGACGGAACGGCGAAACTCGGCGACTTAAACGTGTCTAAAGT
>ENA-UOTZ01000702-UOTZ01000702.1-compost-metagenome-genome-assembly--contig:-NODE-702-length-27322-cov-20.694696_pt1 | contig 27322 bp, 10 predicted proteins | sample MGYA00238144_ERZ746983 | MGnify/ENA primary metagenome ERZ746983 (study PRJEB28759, sample SAMN06268863) | compost metagenome | isolation source: single cell | place: USA: California, Emeryville, Joint... | reverse complement strand
GAACTTACGCTGAAAGAGCTCAAGTTCTCAAGAGTTTTCTTGCTGAACGGACGCACTTTATCATTCTTTTTCATCCACGGGTCCTCCAAGGCCTCTCTGGCGGATATTCTATGGGCTGGGTCAAGCGTAAGCATTTTCTTGATTAAATTCTTCGCTTCAACGGAAACTCTCGACCAGTCAGATTCTAAAACGCATATTATTCCATTGAAAAGTCGAGGGTTTAGGTTACCATCGAAGACAAACTTTCCGGACTTCACTTTGTTGATGATTTCAGCATCGTTTCTTCCATTAAATGGCGGGTAACCGCATAAAAGGATATAAAGGATGACTCCAGCAGACCATACATCACATTTCTCGTCGTAGTTTTTCGCGAGGACTTCTGGCGCGATATAATAAGGCTGATCACAGATTACAATTAGATAAGATGAGGATGTTAGAGATTACCGTTCCGAACTTTTTCGTCATCTTTTTTCCTGGCTCGAACTTGCCTGAAGTACCGAAATCAATAACTTTGAGCGCAGCGTCCGGTTTCTTTGAATCCAGAAGCAGATTTTCAGGTTTTAAGTCTCGATGGACGATATTTCTCGAATGGATGTACACGATAGCGGAGAGCAATTGCTTCATGTATTCCGAGGCTTGCTTCTCGCTGAAAGATTGCATTTGTTGAATTCTATCAAAGAGTTCGCCGCCAGTGCAGTATCTGATGATTTTTAAAAAAAATTCATGAGGAAAATTTAGAAATTAAGCGATACTCAGTGACAAGGTAGTAGCAGGAGTCATCCTGGAACAACTCGTATAACTTGACGATATTCGGATGATCTAATTCTTTCAGGATACTCACTTCATTAAACAGCTTCTCTGCTTCTTCTTTAACCACGGTTTTCTTGTTGATACTCTTCATGGCTCTCACAATTCCTATTAACAAGGTTTAGCTTCATCTAATCATGATGTTATTATTTATACCAGTCGTTTTATGGATCACAGTGCTGACTTTACCATAAGCACCTATGTAAAACAGAATTTGGTTTTCAATTTGACAGAGAATAGACTACCTTCTCCGAGTATCTGCCCAACTTTGTAAAAATCACTGATTGCGCCAGTCTTTAAACTGACGAAAATATCAGGACTAATTTTCATGTCACCGGTGGACTTCATCAGGCTGCCTCCCTTTTTCAAGTCGGCCAAACTATTCACATCGTTTTTCGAGGAAGGTGTAGCATCTGTTTTCTTAGAGACTCTCTCTTTTGAAGGAGCCATGTCAAGAGTTGCGAGATTTTTCCCAACGGGAGTGTTTTGTCCAACGGATTTTTTCGGCGAAGCGTCTGTGTCTCTCTTCGCATTGACTTGTGTTTGAGAGCTCCCCTTATTATCAGTCCTTTTAGCCTGGTCGGTAGCATCTGGGTCACCGACGACGTGGGTTTTATGCTTCTTCTGGTCCTGATTGACGGGTGTCGACCTATGCTCAGTGTTTTTTGTAGAGTCAGTCGGTTTGCCCGTTGACTGTCGGTTTTGAGGCGTGTGACCCCTTAATTGGAAGTCTTGGACCTTACTTTGCGAGCCTTGAAGCTGGAGGTGAGGAATCTGCGTTTTTTGCTGAGACTCTTGAGATTTGGGTTGAGGCGGTTGCTTATTGGATGGAGTTTCATCAGGTTTTGCATAAACATTGGTTTTTCCTTTGATTTCGGAGGCTCTTGGACTTTTCACGACTCTATTGAGATCAAGCTTGACCTCCTTCGAGTTTATCGGACCTCCGTCACTCTTTGGGTTCGACCCAGTGGATATTGGGTCTTCGAGTGGAGGTGCATTTACCTTCTTTGCATTCGGATCCTGTTCTGGTTTGTTCGGAGGCGAACGATTGGGACCCAACGCTCCTAGTGACACAAAGTTGCTGCTGTTGTTGGATACGGAAATATTTTACCTGGCTTTTCGATGTTATCACTGCTGGCACAGCAACCCATGCTTGATTGATACTTTAAATTTTATATTTGAGTTAATAAAGGCCCGACTGAAATTAAAATGCATTTGGCCCCAATGAAGTGCTGACTTAAAGAAAAGTGCCAGCCGATTGAGAAGGATTCCTCTTTCTATTCATGAAAAGTGAAGCAAAACTCTCAAATTTTTTTGTTGGTTTCAGTTGTAGATGTAAACCAGCGAACTGAAGGCACAGCTCGTGATGCCTGTTATTTTTTTAATACGCTTATTTTTTTTTTTAATTTTGTGAATAGAGCTGTAGAAAAATAAAAATGACAACTATGATTTTAGCATGAACAGAATCCAAGGCCTATTGAGGTTGTAGATATTAAAGACCGAATTACCAACTTACGATTGAGCGTCTCACACAAGTCGAAGCTTGTTCGAACCGAATATAGTTTTCCATATAAATTTCTCGAAATTTGATAAAATCACCAAAGAAAAAGCGCAATTATTACTCTCGAGAGAGAATTTATTGAAAATGAAGCTAAAGAGGAACCAGCCAATACGCTCGAAGAAAAAACTAAATAAGCTGAGGAAAATGCGGTTAATTCCTTCTTAATGAGAATATTTTGAGGTTGAACGAGTATGAAACCAGCTCAAATAGCCCTGCTGAGGTGTTTAGAGTAGTTAGTAAGTAAATAAGATATTCTTTTTGAGAATCACCAATAAATCGCAATAGCTGCTGAGAAACCATTCATTGATTACAACTATCAAGACGCTATCGAAATAATGAGGTGAACTTCCACAAAGAAGACCTTTTTGAAGTATTTTTAGTGAGTATGAACTGAAAAATCTAAAGCGAAAATAAGGTTGCGAATCTCAAAATAAATAGCGTTTGAGAAATCAGTTGAGATTAAATAAAATTTGTTCGTAAAAACAATTCCGCTTTACAGATCTATAGTGTGTAACTGTTTGCTTCAATGAGTGAGATCCCTTCAAACACTGTTCAGCAGAACGAGGAAATCAACAAACCTACCGACGTTTCTAATGAAAAGCCAGACGAGGAACATATACTAACCAAACCAATAGAATTGATAGAAGAAAAGAACCCACAAGCGAGCCCCGCTGATGAACGGAAAACTGAACCTTCAAAAACTCAGGAAAATCCGCATACAGAACCGGAAAGTACAGCCGAAAAGACTCGCTACATCGAAGAAACCGGCTCTGGTTCACAGCCACTATTCACCTCTCCAAATCAACCAACTCTGGGAAGCGCGGGCGACGTGAAGACCTCAGAATTCAATCCTCATGTTAGCGAAGTGAAAGGATTCCCCTCACTTGCGGAGTCCACACTCTTACACGATAATTTTTTTAACGTGCTGAATAAAGTGAGAAAAGTCATTGGCGAGATAAGAGACACCCCTGAAGAGACGATGGATACTCATCCATACAAGTCAAGCTTCCATGAAAGCAGTTTCAGGAGCATTCGAGACTTGCGTGGGTCTTTCGCCCATCTCGCGCAGAAACACTATCTCTCCCTTACTTACCCTGAAGAGGAGTTTGTTGACTATATTACCGATCAGATTAGAAACGGAGAACTTGGGAAAACTAAGCGGTATATTTCCCCTCGGAGGTCCCTTAGTGAGATGCATCCGCATTTCTATCCAGGTCAAACCAGAACGGACATTTTTAGTTCTCCAGGGGCTTCCTTCGGGGATAGCGGACTGGGATGGAGCCACAGACAGTTAGATAAGAAAAGAGATCAGTTTGAAGCCTCAAGACCAAAAGTTGATCACCTTATTGAAGGTATTCGAGGCAGGTCACAGCCTCACCGACCAAAAGGCTACCCTTCGGCGATGTCTCAGAGCCATGGAGATTATCCAGTTCCGATGAATATGACAGGCGATTCCCAGTTTTTCGACCCAGCTTCAGGGAAAGATAGCTCTCGATTTATGTCTGGCCCAGAAACTCAAGCCGAGTTCCAGAGTCCGAATTATCGCGTTACTGATACGGGAATGATAGTGCAAGGTCCGAAAGAGAGTGATCAGCGTCGCTCTGCAGCGAGTGGTGACCAGAAAGCGTTGGTTGATCCTCGAGGCAATGTAATCGGAGGTGATAACTTGAAAAATCGCGTTCGACAGGATGGACCAAGAAGCCACGGAGAACATGGAAAGAATCAAGCTGGAATTGGAGCACCTTCGAACAAACAGAGGCAGCAAGAGTCTGGAAGTAGAGTGCAACAAAACGTTGCTGCAAATGACATTCCTCGTTCAGATCAAGAGGAGAATGAAGAAAGATTTGAATACCAAGAAGAAGAGGAATTTATTCAACAACAACCAGCACAATATGAGACTCAAACTGAGGGAATCGATTTGCCTCACGGAGGCAAGAAGTCAAAACAAGCCGGATTTGATGAAAGCGCTCGAAGAGGCCCAGAGGGAGGAAAACCTGGGTCAGATTCTGATAAATTCACTGTTCCTGCCAAAGCGACAAAAGATAAAAAAGGTGAAGATTTCGATCTCAAAAAACCTTCTCCAAGAGACACCACTGAAGCACAGCATCTCAAATCTATGGAACTGACACCAAGACGCGACGAAGAACCTCGCACTACACCTAAGAAAATCACAGCGAATATCTCCCTTGTACAAGATACCCCTGGAAGCGACCAAGGCGGGTCACAGAAAAAGAAAGCCCCAAAACGCACTTCTCAAGAACATGAACAAGGTGCCCGATTCTCAGAATCCGATTTTCTACAGCAACCTCTGCCTTCTATATCAAGCGACAAAGCTCAGGGGGAGCAGAACAAGCAGGGTGTATCAAACCTCCAAACTTCCCCAACGAAGGGCACAAAGACCAGTCCAACGAAGAAACAGCCTCAAGCGCTGCAAATCAGTTTTGGAATTGATTTATCCCAACCTACAACTAAAAAACAAGACGAAGGAGCCTTAAAACCTGAGGAAAAGCAGCCATCGGCTCGTAAAGGTGACGCGGCGGATTCCTCGAAGCAAACTCCGCGCAAAGAAGGTGATTCATTAAAACAAACTCCTCGAAAAGAACCTCAAGCAACCAGCGCAAGAGACAAAGGAAGTTCATCGGCAAAAAAGCCTAAGACAGGTGAAATCGATCTCTTTACGCCAAGACAACCAGAAACCCAAGACGGAAGCAAGCAAGATTCATCTCGAGGGCATCCTAAGCTTACAGCGGATAAAAAAGTAAATGAAGAACAGCCATCAAATAGAGGAATTTCTCTTGCGGGTGCTACGATAGTGCCTCAGAAAGGAACAACTGACAGGTCTTCAAGGAAGGACTCTGCCTATGCTAAAGAAAGTGACCTCCTCCAAAGAGGAACGCCTAAGCAGCCAACCCCAACTACAAATATGTTCTCTGAAAACCCCACGTGGTTCGAAGAGAGCAAGCTCGAACAAGACAGCATCAATCAGCGGGATAGTCTAAATCAATCTCCGAGACCCGAGCAGCGTTCAAAATCCAGCGGAGATTCGAAAATTAAGCCTCCAGCCGATGGATCACGCAGGAAGCAGTCAGATCAGCAGAAAGCCGATCAAGGTCTCCTAGCAGCGGAGCATGGTGCTGCTGGCAAAGATCAATCGAAACGACCTAGTGGTTTAAGAGGAGTTCCAAAGGAGATTCAAGAAGGCGAAGTGGTGGAAGTAGAAATTGAGACTGAAGAGGAACAGCAACCTGAAGAATATGAGGAAGTAGAGGTCGACGATGAAGCAAATGAAGACGAGGAATACGAGCAAGCAGCCGCAAATAAAGACAAATGGAGGGCGAGATCAGCAGCGGGTCGTCCTCAGACACATCTCAAGCAATCTCCAGGTAGCTCGAAGAGAATAGCGCACTCTAGCGACCAAAGACTAAGAAAGAAGCGCCATGCTCCTGAATATGTTCCAGGACTTCACTTAACCAGAACGAAATATTCTCCTCATCTTCCGAAGCAAGAGGACTATGTAAAGAGAAGCAGATCTAGCGACGATGGCGATGAAGATGTCGAAAGAGAGCATCTCAAAAAGCGAGCTATTAGCCAGCCCGCGAAGAAACACAGAATTCCTGAAGGAAAACGCATTTATCATGCAGGCGAAACTTACACTGAACATACCAAACCAAAAAGCAGCAAAAAGAAGAAAGACGGTAAGAGAAAGAAGAAGCATCATAAGCCAAAGCAGCCTAAAGCCCAGGTACAATATGAAGAATACGAAGAGGAGGAAGAACAGCAAGGAGAAAAGTTCGATCCGACACTGGTTCGAGTAAAGCGGCAACCCATGCAATTTGAGGAGCGGAAAAGCCTGAACGTTGAGGAGCTCTATCAAAGGAAGAAAGAGCAAGCAAAGAAGCGAGACCAGTTGAAAAATATCGGGAAGCTGTGGACTTTCATGCTCGCAGGTACTCGTTTCGATCGATGGCCTTCAGTACCTTGTATTGGCTCTTATGTGAATAAATTCGAAAGAGAACAGCTAAAGAATAAGATACACTACCCGAGCTACTACGAAGAGAGCTCCTCTGTTTACACATCCTCGAGAGAGTCATCATCTCGGCCGTCAGAGTCGGATCAAATGGAGTCTTCTGAACGCGAGGAGTTTACCAAAGCTATGTATCTTCCTAAGGATTTGGCCAGTTCAGTTAAGTTTGCTGGACAGGAGACGCACCATTATAGAAAACAAAAATAATCCTTTATAAGAGAAAATTCAAATGAGATTAGGAATGGTCAGGTACTAAATCAATAAGTCTGAGTTATCTGCTGAAAAGTGTTTTAGAAATGAATTGATTATGTTCAATTAATCAAATATGAGCTGAATGGGAGTTTCTAAGCTCCTTTAATTTTTTTGTTATTGCATATGACTATCTGCTAAATAACGAGAAATAATACTTAATGAACTGGAAAAATCACAAAGTTTATCATCATTGATGAAAAAAATTCGAATATTTGACGTCAAGGATAATAAAGGATATCCGCAATACACTTAAAAATGTAAGATACTTAAAACGCAATTAGCTAAAAACTTAAAACTCCTTAAAATTAAGCATCTTAAAATTTAAGTTCCTTAAAACTCAAGCTCCTTAGTTTAGGCAGTTATAGCCTTGAGACTGCAGCTGGAAGGTTCAATTTCTCATAACTTAGGGTTCTGAGGCCGGAATGCGATCGAGAGAATAGCACCTTTACAAGGTGGTTTGGGAGAGGGTGGCTATTTTCGATTTTTTAAATTTGTAGGTTACTGATTCATATTCTTATTTTAGAAAAAAACCCAAAATGGGTGTTACATCGCAAAAAACAGCTGAAGATAGTTGCATTGAGAGCCGCCGACAACAATCGATGAAAATGTTTTTAAGCAAAGCTTTTGGACCACTTTCCCGAACCAATCCTATTTCAGACTTCGAATAGAAACCTTCGATGTAAATTCCAAGAAATACCTACAAACTTTAGCGGTTTAGGGCAACCTAGTTATTTGAGCCTCTTTTCAAGAATGAGCTTAATAGCAGCGTGGAAATATCAATATACAAGCACATGTCTGGATCTGACAGCACCAAAAAATCGATTTTCCCAGATCTTAAATTCTGCTCTTGAACCATCATAAAATTAAAAAAAAAGCTTTTACCCTTTTAAGGTGGAGCTCTTGTATGAAAATATAATCAAAACTAAATTTTACAAGTAAAAAAAACAATGAACAAGACCCTCTGTGCCCTCTTCCTTCTCTTCGCTGTTGCCGCAGCCAACATTCATGAATTAGCATTAGAAGACTTGGACGATGACGTCATGATGAATGCTGATTTGCAAGTCGGTGATTTCTTTGACTGCACCCGATCCATCGGTAAGGTCATTCCTGCTGGACAACAATTCATCCAAGATGTCAAGGCCAAGGCAGATGTTCATATCATTATTGCTGATCTTAAAGATGTTCTCTCTCACCTTGATAACATTTGCGAGAAGTGCGGTATTCCAAAGCCAGTCATCGGTGGTAAAGAAATCGATCTTCAAATCTGCGCTCTTGATGCTGCTGATCTTGCTGACGATGTCGTTGAAGTCATCGAAAACGTTAAGAATTTCCCAAAGGTTCTCACCAGCCTCGCCAAGCTTTTCCAAAACATCCCTGAAACTCTTGCTGCCTGTGGTATTCAAAGAGCATAAGAATTTCTTTATGAAAATTTGGTTCGTAAATGCATATGAAAATGTGAAATTCTCAACATTTAAACCAAAGCAATCATGCAAGCAAAAACTGATTTTATAGTATAAGTTTTGATATTCTCGGTCCTTCTTACTTAGGAATTGTAAACGGAGTATCAAATTAATCAAATAACAAAATTTCATCGAGTCCACTCTCAGAGAATAAAGAATTTTCGAATCGAAGCGCATTGAGAGTTAAGCGATGATAAGTGTTTTCAGCTATGCCTTATTACTTTCTTCTCAATATCTGTTCTGCATATATAAAAATACTGCAAAAATATTTAGTAGAGGCAACAGAACATCTGTCTTTAATGAAAAATTAATACTAAGTCAAGAAAATTCAATCTCGACAACGAAGGAGATATCATCAGTAACCTTCTGAGTATCCACAAACGGACAATTGCTAATCTTATACTACAAAGCTAGAAAAAAAAAGATCCATTTCTTAAAACTGAATCGCTCATTAGGGGTAATTTGTTCGAGAGGGACCAAAACCATAATGATGAGATTGCGTGAAATGAAGCTTGATTTCAACATCTTTGTTTTATCTTGTCGGTATCAAACATTGCGATTTCATTGAGTTTTCAATTTTTTGAGAAGTGTCTTAATTCCAAAGAAAATTGTTTAGCAAAACTATGTACATGCAGATATTCCTTAAAATTTAGTGCTATACTTCAGGGAGCCTCTCAATAGTCAATATGAAACAATTTTCAAACGAAAAGAAGTTCTGAACTCCTCTTAAGTATATTTTCAAAAGAAAAACCTCAAGCCCATGGAATATGAGCCATTTCAAATTGCTCTTTCAAGGCGTGCTGCAATGAAACCGTCTTGCGAAAAGTACTGCAAAAACTCAAGTATTGCACGATCAATGGATAATACTAAATGAATTACGACAAATATGAAAAGCACATCAGCCCATCTCCTTTTTAAATCACATTCTCATGCTCAAAAGTGTTATAAAATCAACGGTGATTTGGATTGTGACTATAATATTATCAAATATACCACGGAGTTATTATCAGATACTCTAAACGTTCTTTGAAAATCTCGAACAGTGGAATCACCAGATTTTCCAACTTATGCGACGCTTTGGAGACATTTAAAATTCACGTGACGAGTTAGTAGTTGATTCTGATAGGCTGATGAACTATGAACATTTTAACTAACGAGTGACCTCTAGACAATAATTCTGAAAGTATGCTATTGAAACTGGCGTACAAGAAAGGATGCTCGAATTGGTAATGGCGAATTTAAGGGAAACGTTTCGACTACTTCTAAAAAAGACTAACCCAGAAAAAGTGGAAACTTTGTTCTCATAGTCAAACCGCTAAGTGATCCAACAACGAGCTCATTATCCCTACAGCAATTATAAAAGTATTTATATAAGATGATGTTGCTTGGGGGAAACGTTAAGATCTGGATGATTTCAATCAATAATCTTCTAGGTCCTCGAAATCTCTGCTATTTAGGCTGTAATGCAGTGCAATGCTTCTAATCAGAAAGAGATTATTGATATTGAAATATTGAGAACGAAGAAAATCAAAAACCATTTCAAATTTTGAAATTTGCACTGAAGATGATTCATTTTCGGTGATTTTGAAAATTTTTTTTCCCCCTCTCTTCTTTTTTCTTCATAGTTACTTTTATATAGCTTAATAATTTTCAAAATTTGAAAATTCATCTTAACCACGAAATTGCGACTATCTTCCATACAAAACAATTGAAGATATTGACACCTTGTATTTTGCATTGTTATCAGGTCACAAATTTTATCCAAGTTTTGCTGGTATCCAGACTATTGACAGTACCAATGAAACAAGTGGATGCAATTACAATAGGTGTGCTTTTCTGTCTATTCACAGTCTCATACTCCAGAATATCTATGATAGCTGTGATTCCAAAAAAATTGGCTATGCTTTCAAACAATAAGAACTGGAACGAGCGAAAGTGACTCTTTAAATATTGAATCTAAATTGTTAAAGCGGAAGCTAATTTCCTGTTTTCAAAGTCAAAACTGGTCATTGTTTGTACTTCTCAGTAAAGTAGAAAGAATTACTAAGCAAATTCAATAGAATTTGTGAGACAATGTGCGAGTTGCACTTGAGTTGGAAAACTCTTGTCAGTTGAAGGGAAACAATGACGTTCCTCGGGCTTAATCAGAATCATTGCTGTACTCCAACATTCTCTTTAGACTCCATGCAAAGTTCCTGGCTGCAGATTCACTCTCTTTCATCTCTCCAGAGTCCAAAAATGTTGGTAACGAGATCCAACAAAACATGTGTATATACTTAAAGTCAAAATTCATGCGGACCTATTTATTGATTCAATATTGGGGTTTAAAGTAAAAATTTCGATAGAGCCGAGCTGTATTTGAGCCAGTTTGTAGAGAAGCCGACTGAAATAGTCTGATGAGCTGACTGAAATAGTCTGATGAGCTAATGTCAATAGAGTTAAATAATTTTAAAACTCTTAATTAAGAATATGTTCATTTTAATGAACCAATATTAACTACGGTATGAAAAACACCCGGAAACCAGAAATGGAAAAGCATAGTGTGACATTTAAACATCTTTCTTCGATTTATCGAAAAACCTACATCCTCTTTTGCTATACTGCCGAAAAATTGAAAATAAAAAGTTTTTCTTGCTCTCATGATTCGCAGTCGACCCCACCAGCAGAGATTCCAACATTCATACAATTAACGTAATCTAAGACCTTATTACCGCACAACACTGGGAGGTCAGGCTGATACTTGAAGCCGAAGGTGATTCCTGTTGTCATTAAAAAAATGGCCCTTCATATTCAGAAAATGTGTGTCCATCGACGTTTCATGTTAACTAAAAATTGTACGATTGGATTTGATTAAAGAATTAGAAATATCATTATTATAATCGATAAATTTGAAAACGATCCCCGCGTTAGCGCTTCAATAAAATTTATTTACACGATTTCGATTTCGCAGAGATTTATTTGAGACTCAGAACTTCTGGAAATTAAAGCTTTTCTAACTATATGAACAATACAAAGATATCAGGAGAGTATCATCATTTTCTTCAAGAAGCTCGGATTTCTGGCTCAAGATACATGAAATGAGTCACTTATCCTTAAAGACCTGATGGATTCACTTTTCATTGAAATGCTTTGAGCCTCTTTCTTAAACATACTTCATTTCTGGATTTTCATTTTGTTATTGTCCACGCTATCTGACTTTGATAAGCAAAAACCCAGAAAAAAATTAACGCCAGTAATTAATTATCAAATTTTGAAATCCATTGCTTGTCTAATTCTCCAATGGTAGAAAATACGCTTCTAACAGAATTTCATTAATAAAATTATTTAAAAAATGAGAATTATTCTATCATCTCCCCCTTCCTTTTACAAAAGTCTATGGCTTTTCTCTCTCCTTTTAGTCGTTCATTCTGCTACGACGGACCTCGTTGTCGATTGTTCAATTACGACGGCTACTGGAACTACCTACCCGACTCTAATATTAGCTATTAATGCTTTATACCAAGGTTCTAACCTGAAAACCACTACCAATATCATCACTCTTCTTCCCACCTGCGTTGGCAAAACCCAGATACTCACTCGCACGATTGTCGGGTCGAACTCTGAGACCATCGCCATTAAATACCAAAACTCCCCTGCTTCAATTACCGATAGCTCTATGTGCAGCCAGCTCCCTACTCTAAGCTTGGCAGGCTCGACGTCGTGGCTCAACACTCAGAAGTTATCAGCTTTTTCATTAACTGGCCTCTCAATCCAGTACCAATGGAAAAGTACGAACGCTCATTCTCAGTATTCCATAGGAACCTTCACTCTATCAAGTGTCTGTTTGGACCTGACCGACTCACTCACAAGCGCTCCAACCAATTATTATTGGTTCTACATATATTGGACGACAAATGTAGTCATTTCAAATTCATACATTTCTCACGATGGCTCAAAAAACATTTACTTCGATTATGTGACCAATGCGACTGTATCGAATGTAAAGATAAGGTTTACCAATTTCCTTTACGACTCAACGATTCCTGTTATCGGGGTTTATCAGGGAGGATCTTATTACGACACGACTCTTACAGTGTCCAATGTGGAAATAATTTGCAGTTCATCATCTGCAATGGCGATGCCGAAAGCGATCCTCGTGCAACAGAGCACTGCTGCCTACTATACGAACATTTCAGTTTCAAATTGCGATTTTAGCGGCTATACGACCGTGAGTCAGTCCTTCTTCTATGCGGGAGCAAGTCTTACTTCAGTCTTCAATAACATCTCATTCAAAAATATTACCTTTGGAAACTACCCATCACAAAGGCTGATGCATGTGACTGGAATGCGAAACTCTACCATTTCGAACGTGCAAGCAACCTCCATAACCACAAAAAACTTGCTGACTATATTTTACTTCATTTCAATTAGTAACGTTGCTTCGACCTACTATCCACCGGGAATCTTTGCCGTGATTTCCAATATCTCCGTTACCAATTCTTCTCTGGGAAATTATAATTATCTGCTATCATACAATTTACTAGGGCCCAAATTCCTAGCTGGGCTGCAAGCGGACGCCTTCACTGTAAGCAACACAATTATGGGGGAATCATCCTCGATCATAAAGGGAGAAATGACTCCTGTCACCACTAACACAACGGAGTTGACTCCAATTCGGCCTACTTTTACCAACTTCAATGTTGTTAATTGCAATTTCACGTTTGGGTACATCATGAGCTTTGAGAATAACGATTATGGAGTCAAAGCCATTGAACCGTACCACATCGAGTATTATAATTGCTACTTCGCCAACAACTACATCAACGTCACCTATGTCTTCCAAAGCGAAGGCGCATTGAGTCGAATTGTGAACATGACTGCTGAAAACAATACCTTAGTGGATCTTTCAGCATTCATTGTCAGCAACTTAAAACTAAACTCGTTGACCGTTATGAATTCTACCTTTACCAACTTTTCTATCTCGAAATCATCTGCGTTGATCTCGAATGGCGCTCTCAATGCCAATCGATACTACAACTACGGGACCGCAATCCGTCAATTCCAAATTGAAATAACCTTTAAAGCCAACAACACTTTTATGTATGCTGAAACCAAGCCCTTCATCCTCTATAACTCCAAATTCTCAAATATACACGTTTATGATGTTTCTCACGTTGTTTGGGCGGCGAATCCGCAATCAATTGTTCAAAACTGCACATTCACCAACATTACTCAGAACAATGCTCGTCTTCTGCAGCTAGGCGGATATGTTATCTATGCCCATACCTTTACTTACTTTCAGTACACGCAAACACAAGGGTATGTTTACTTACCGACAACAAAGAATTTTGATTTTTTCCCAGCTGCAGAAAATGCAGTGCTCTCGGGAAATGAAATCACAAGGGCACTGTTTTACAGTGCTAGGAATCAAACCGCTCTCTATGATCCTTCAAACTGTGCACATTTCGTGTTTGCCAAAGGAAATACCTTCCAAAATATCACTGTCTATGACTCTGACTATGTTGTTGGTTTGGATGACTTCAACATCCCCAATGCCTCTATCGCTATCTTTGACAACACTTTTTCAGGCATTACTGGCAGCTGCTCAGTCAATTTCCCAATAATCTCAAGTAACTCTGTCAATAGAGCGTTTATCGGAGGAAACACCCTCTATCAAGTCGATATTTTGGGATATATGTTCTCGCTCCAGTCTTCACTGCTTGACAATTTCTTTTTTGATTCCAACACGCTTTCAGATTCAAGGAAGATCGCTGCGTATTACTTCATTGCAGACAGTTGCAACAATATCACTGTACTAAATATGCAAGGACTCAATTTACAGACTGAGAATGATTTCATTAGCATGACTTGCGCTCTGATAAAGACCCAAATCACTCTCATAAATTCAACCTTTGAAAATATTTCTCAAACTTCTAGCCAAGGAAAATCCCAGGCGATTAATTTTATTTCGATTGGCACACAAAATTTTTCGACAACTGACGTCGGGAATCTCTTAATTCAAGGAAATTCGTTTAAAAACGTGAGCCTTTCGAGAGAAATCGGCTATACCACTGAAACTGCTCAAACCTCGTTCTTGTCCATTTTTATGACTCAATCGCATGCTATCATGCAAAATAATTCTTTTAATGAAATAAGACTGTCAGATGGTAATATCATGACGGTTTCGGTCCCAACGCTCACGATTCAGGGCTCATTTTACTCGAATCTATACTTCGGTGATGCAAAAGGAGCGCTGAACTTGATTTCCCTAAGTTTGACGTTGAAAGACACGAAATTCGAAAATAGTTCGAGTCTTAATCACGCTGGAGCAGGATTGATGAAGCTGACTACTCCAGACCCCACAAACGCCATTTTGGACGTGACTGTCCTGGGGTGCTCGTTCTCAAATAATACAGCATCCTATGGAACCGTTTTTTACACGGCCTCTTCTCAAATTAATTTTGAGATGAAAGACTCGAACATTTCTGATAATTTAGTAAGTGGTAATGGAGGTGTTTTCTTCTTCAATAACAACACAAACTCCAATATCACATTGGAAAATCTGACTTTCATGCTAAATCAACACCTGCTGCCGACATACCCAGCTTTGTATTTGTTCTCTCTTGAGAATACCGTGAACTCGAACGTCAACTTATCCAAAAGTACTCTTACATTAGGAGGAAGTCTGCCTGGGACTTTTATCAACGCCAATTCAAATCAAGGCTTGAAGTTGACTATTGAAGATTTCAACTTGACTGCCCTCGCCTCAGCCACAGGAACATTATCTACTGATTCAAGCTTCAGAATCGTTAGTGCTGATGGCATCGACGGTTCTTTTAGTGGTATCAATGTAGTGAACATTTCGTTATCCCAATATCCGCTATTCACGATCAACTGCAACACGAAGGCTAGTAGCAGTAGTATCAGCCAAAGATGGTTAGTTCAAATTACACAGTGCAATTTTGATAATTTGAAACTTGATCAGCCTATCATCGCTATCAATTCTGATGAGTACCTCCAAGAACCCTTGAATAACTTCAGTTTAACAATTGATAGTTCCGTTTTCTCCAACATATCATGGATAAACGTTGGCAATGGAGGAGGGGTTATCGCTTCGAATACCAAATTGATTGGTAATAACCAGAGCAGTACTGATGCTCCAATTTTCTCGGTGGTTATTAAGAATTCGAATTTCTCAAGATTAAATGGAACTCAGACTTCAGTCGTCTATTATGGTCAAGAATCACTCTATTCGAATATTTTATTATTGGAAAATAATCGTTTTCAGTCGATTCAAGCCGATTGTTCGGGAGCGATTATTAATCCGTCTTCTACTCTCCTCACCGCATATACTACTACGACTTCTTCCAATGGCCAAGATGAAGTTACGATAAAATTAGACACAAATTATTTCTCTGACATAACAGCCCAAGAAGGCGGAATTCTTTCCTGGATCAGCACCCAAAAACAAATCGGTGTCCACTTCACGAACAATTCTGTTAATAAAGTGAGTGTTGCTCAAGACGGAGGCGCTTTCTATCTGAATTATCCTAGTACTACGAACAATGAGTCTTCCAAAAAAGTGGTGATTAACATCACGAATTCCTCCTTCAGTGATATCACTGCTCAAAACGGCGGAATTCTCCAAGCTGTTGGCACTTCCAATTTATTTGAAGTCTCCATTAATTCTGACAAAATATCCAACGTTGCTGTTAGCGGCAATGGTGCCATAGTCAACCTTCCTAAATCTGATGCCAATATCGCCAACACAACTTCCTCATCACTGAGAAGAAGAGATCTAGAGAGCGTCGATAGTTATTCAAATCTTGGAGAAATCTCTTTCTTGAACACAAACTTTAGCAGTATTAGTGCAACTAATGGAGGAATCCTTTACGACTTCACGACAAATCAAACAGTCAATATCTCACTAATAAACAATACCTTCAACAGCATTCAAGCCTCAAAACGGGGTGGAATAGCTTTTGCCAACCAACCTTACTTGCTCTTGCAAAACAATTCCGCGCTTGAAACCAATGCTGGCGTTGCTGGTCCTGTTTTCTACTCAAATTCTGACCAATTGCATCTAGTTGATCAGCAAAATCTGTATCAAGGGGTAGATCCTAATACTTCCTTTGCTTTTTCACCAACAAATTTGAAGATTGAAGTTTTCGACCTCTTGAGCTCAACTCCTCTGGCTCTAGAAAATTATGATGAAACCCTATCTACCAACCCTGTGCTCCGAAATGTCACCTCTTATTCCATGGAGCAATTAGAGCTGACCTTCACCTTAGTATATGTCGGCGACTTTGGAGTACAGACTGTTAAAGATGAATCCACAAACCCCATAATTAATCTTGTGTTCATTCCTGCGAGCAAAAGCTTAGATGAACAAGTTTACCTCAGCCCATCTTGCAGAAACTCAATCTGTAAGGTCACTGCATCCAGTATTATATTAGAAGGAAATGCTGGAGATGAGTATCTTGTGAACGTGACTTACCAATCAAGTGTTTATACTCAGTTCCAGCAGTTTAGCCTGAGATTGAGAGAGTGTCTTCCTGGTGAACTTAATCAAACTGCGACTGGTCGTTGTGTCATGTGTCCTCAAGGCAAATATTCTTTGAGTCCAAGTGATCTAACTTGTAATGACTGCCCTGCCGGTGCGGAGTGTAGAGGAGGTGGGAATATCTTCATTCAAAAGGGATACTACAGGAGTCAAAATACCTCTTCCTTGTTGATTTTATCTTGTGATGATAATGATGGAGAGAGATGCCTTGGAGGTCTCAATAACACCTGCAGAGAAGGATACACAGGGCCTCTCTGTCTGCAGTGTGATTATGAGAATGAATATATTACGGATAGTAAAGGCAACTGTGGAAAGTGTAACACAAGTGAAAGCTTTTACACCCTGGCGATCTTTTATTTGATAGGAGGTGTCCTCTATCAAATTTATCTTGTGGTATGCTCTTTCAAAAGAAATAAGAAACGTCATACGAAATTGAAGAGAAAAGTTACTGTAGTCAAAACTGACTTGCAATCTCTTGCTGAAAGCGCTGAGGAATCTGGAGAAGAACAGCTGAGGCCAGGAGATTTTCTGGTTATTTACTCCTCTTACACACAGATTTTTTCGATATTCGCGACATTGGGATTAGGATCTATTTCCGGAGTCTTAGACGCACCTGAAACTGTGGCCAACCCCAACAGACAAGTTTTTGAATCCCTAAAATGTTTACTATACGCAAGGACTTCTTCTCCTCTCGAAGAATTACAGTTAGAAATCCTCCTCTACGTTTTCTCTCCCATCGTCAAATTTATCGCTGTCCTCATTTTCGAGATTATTAGAATGATCATCCTCCGAGGGCGAGAGCCTAAAGTAAAAGCCGCAGTGAGACTCGGGACAGTTGCAATTGTTCTCACTCTCTTAGAGCAACCAAGCATCATTGGCTCGCTCTCAAATTACCTGAGCTGCTCAAAACTAGATCCTTACGTGGACACTAAGTACGTCAAACTGCCAAACACGGTTCAATGCCATACGCCCGAGTATAATCATTTCAGAAATGTTGCTGTTATTCCAGCTATTATTTTCTGGGGTCTCGCTGTTCCACTTACCATTTTCCTCGTGCTTTACAAGAAACGAAAGGCTCTTGTGAAATCTGAAAACCTTTGTATCGTTTTTGGTCATCTTTACAGCAGATACACCGAAAAAGCTTATTACTGGGGGATATTCATAATCTACTTCAAAATGCTTCTGTTCACACTGGACTCTATTTTGAATTTGCCGACAAATGCTAAGCTGTTGATTTTCCTTGGATTGGTGCAAATTTACTACGAACTTCTTGTTAAGAGGCCACCTTACAAAGAAAAAGTATTATTTGACGCAGAGAGGTACTGCGTTCACGCTTACAGGCTTTCATTATTGGTTATTACTTTTAAGTTCTGCTATCCAGATGCAAAATTAAGCCTTGCTTGCGAAATTATTACTTTGATGGTAGCTTGCGCTGCTGGAAGCTTTATCCTCATTCATGTGGGAAAACTTTACCTGGACAAAATCAAGGAGATTATTGAAAAATTAAAGGATGCAGTGAGAACGAAGAAACTTCTTAAAATGACCCTGAGAGCTCTCAGAGAATACCATGATCAGAAAGATGAAATAAAATTCAAGAAAAACCGTAGAAGAAATGGGATGATTGTAGAAAGACCTTATCAGTAATTATCTAATTATTTTTATTGTCCTAAAACTAATCTTGCTTATTGAAATTAGGAGTCAAGACTTAGCAGTTAGTAAAACACCTCAAAATAAATCAAGACAAAACACAATGGGAATTGTAAAACAAGAAAGCATTGATACGATTCGACCTTTTTGTATTGAGACAGATAGCATATTAAGGATTGAAAATAGCCCTGGACAATCGATACAACTTGGAAGCCATAGAGAGAGGAAGAGAAGTTCTCGATTTGCCAACCTAAGTTCTCCAAGGGAAATTACCCAAATTGTCATTACAGATGAGCCCGAGTTTTCGCCAGGAAGTCTCGCAAATAGAAAAACTCCCGAAGGAAGATATCTTATTAATATGAAGTCTCAAATTTGAAGAAGACGCTTTAATAGTAATTATAAATGATTGGATTGGATGTCACTTAATCATTAAAAGATTGACAGATAATTGATTTCCTTTTTTTTTATTTTTTACGTTATCTTATTTTTATTTTTCTTGAAATGAATTGATAATTGAGAAGTTGATTTGCTATTTTTAAAATCAACCTATAAAAAGAAATTCTCGTAAATTACCTGTGTAAAGAACTCTAAATGATATATGACAAATTTCTCAGAATTATGTACCGTAAATATACATGCTACCTCAATAGAAGAAGCGTAGATTATACTATTATGTCCTTGAGAAATCATATACGACAAGAAAAGTGACACTAAGCATTATAACATCCTATGAGCACTTTATTTTCTAGTTAATTCACAAATTTTAGCCAAGTTTGCTTGCGTTAACGGCTTTATCATCACATCGAATGCTCTCACAGACCCTTGACGATCCAAGCACACTTGTCTCGTCTCTTGTGAGCAATGTCCTGTTGCAATTATTATAGGTGTGCTTTTCAGTCCATTCGCAGTCTCAAACTCTCGAATCTCCTTACTTGCTGAGATTCCATCAAGATTAGGCATGTTCAAATCGAATAATAGGAATTGGAATGAACGTGGGGGTGATCCTTTGAATACTTTGACAGCCTCGGCACCATCATTGGCAATGATGACTTCAATCCCTTCTTTTTTGAGCATGCGTTTGTAGATTTCTTGATTGTAACTGAGATCTTCAGCAATAAGAGCCTTCTTCTGGGTAGTGGTGGTGAAAGTTATGGGCCTGAGTCGCTTGAAGTCCATAGAAGATGAGCGGTTCTGGACAGAATCTTCTCTTCCTTGTTCAGAAAATGAAGAAGAAGAAACTTCATAATCAAAATTCAAGTGTGCATTAACGTTAGTAAACTTCTTAGAGTAGCTCTTCGGAACTTCATCTGGGAAAGACTGAGTCTTTATCAAAAATACAAAAGAGGTTCCCACTTCTTCTATGCTTGACACCTTAATATCTCCTTTCATCATCTCACAAAGTTCTTTCGTTATCCATAGACCTAATCCAGTGCCTATTTGCCTTTTTGTCGTATTTTCGTTCACTTGAGAAAATTTCTGAAACAATCGGCTCACTTGTTGGGGGTTCATTCCACATCCAGTATCTACGATCTCGATTCTAAGATAGCCTTCTTTCGATTTGTTTTGTCTCTTGAAGAAACTTGGAGGGAAAACTTTTCGTTGTAAATCAAGTTGGAATTTTTCATTGTCTTTTGTATCGTCAGTGGTTATCGTCAGCTGCTGGACCTGAGGAAGAATAGTTAAGTTCAATGGATTTCTCTTCTCAATCGTATTTCTTGGATTATTCTTATCTCCTTGAAACATCTCCTCATCTTCAGTAGATGTTAGTCCAGAAAGAAATTTGGACTCGAATTGTTGAAGCAGAAGCTCATTTCCTTTTTCAAAGCTACAATTAATTCTTATTTGTCCTTTCTCAGTGAACTTGAGTGAGTTGCTTAACAAATTCAATAGAATTTGTGAAATTCTATGAGAGTCAAAAAGCACTCGAGTTGGGAAATTCTTTCCAATGGAAAGGAAACCATGAAGTCCTTTGGGCTTGATGAGCATCGATGCTGTGTGCCAAAAGTTTTCCAGGTAAGCAATAAAATTTCCCGCTTGTGGATTCACATCAAGTTTATTCAGCTGTATCTTTCCAGAATCCAGGATATTAGTAAGGAGATGAAGGAGCATTCGGCCGCTCATCTGAGCGTTGGTGAGCAAGAATCTCACTTCCTCACAGACGATCTCATCAAGAGCGAGTTCGATACTCCCAAGGAGAGCATTAAGAGGATTCTTGAGCTCATGTGAAAAAGCCATTAGAAAATTGTCATTCATTTCCATAGTCTTTTTAAGCTCTGCATTCAGCTTCTCTTGAGTTTTGAGATGAGCTTCGATCACCAATCGATCTTCTTTTTGTTGTTGGATAAGAGAGTTTATATGTTTTGCATGGCGATGTTGGTTAAAACTCATAATTCCACTCACAAAGAGTTGAATTACCAAACCATATGCTCTTGGACAACTTCTCTTTTCATTCTCGAGATCAGCACAAAATACTTCACTGTTAAGCATCCAGCAGACTGCCCAAGATACCACACTCACTCCCCAGAAAGTGAAATCAATGTGTTCCGCTTCTCCGAGAATATAAAGAGAACAAAGAGCAGGAATAATGAAACACTCCACAATGTAGAGACTCTTTGGGTCTATAGCAGCAGTGACTGGCAACATCATGCCTAGACAGACACTTGTGATTCGAGTCGAGTAATCTTTTGCTCGACTGTCCATGTAAAATCCACATTGCATAATACATACGAAAGCTCCCCACGTGAGTATCAATTCCGTGGTGAACAAGTCAGTGAAAATGTACATGATCAAACAAAGCACATAATTTCCAAGAAGCAAGCCAGCTTTGAACCTCCTTTTTTGTAAAAACTCTCTCATATTTTCCTTCTTTTTTTGGTAGAATCCAAATTAATCAAATTTGAGCAAAATTGTTATAAAAAGAAGCATTCCACGTTACTTAAAGTTTGCTGGAATTAAGTACACTGTACTGATTTGAAAAATACTAAACTATTTTTTTGCACCATTGCTATCAAAAATAAAATTTCCAAAATAAATTTAAACTTGATTTCGAAGAACCCGAAATTAATTTGATAAGAGCTGTATTGTTCTCAATTTAAGCAAAAGCCCTGTCCAATTTTGTATCCTGCGAAGAGACAATGGTTGCTGTCAGAATTTGAAAACAAAAGAGAGGCACATAACTTCAATATCCACACAACTAAAGGTGTCTCAGGCTCTTAAGTCTTATTCTTTTTTTTATTAGGGAAAAAGTTGTTGATGGTACGCAATGATTTTGGTCAAAAAATGCTTTTCGAGTATGCTTTTTTAGTAATATTTAACAGAGTGCTTATCTTAAATTAAATATTAATGAATTTTAGAAGCCTTTAATTAATTAGGGGTATCTGATTTTAACGGAACAAAACCCCATGGCTTAGATTAATTTCGAAAAAAAGAGTTCTAATAAAGAGAGTCATTCTTTTTATAAAGCTCTCTCTTTTTCTTTTTGAAAGCTCGTGATTTGATAACGAATATACGAAACCTGATTTTTTGGAGGCGAAATTGGCCGAGCGCGGTGTATGGTGAGTTTATTCTCTCGGTCGAAGCAATTATAACTCTTATACGAAGCTAATAAACAAAGAAATCGGCTAGAGTTCTGAATGGCAACAAACAATAGTGAACTTCATTGAAAGCTAAATCTCCAGATTAGAACAATCACACGTTATTGGATTGGATTTATTTATATGGAGAGCCTTTTTTTCTCGAGGTTTTGAAATCCGATCAAACTGGATGTTTCTTCCAGTCATGGAAATAGTCTGTACAAAGCTCGACATAGGTTCGCATTTGGATGTTCTTTTTCTGGCTCAAAACTTATTCAAAGTACTTAGAACAGCTTCACTTTGATTACCAACACATTGGAACTCTAAATTTTTCTGAAAGTGTTATTTATCTGCGTTCACAGGGCATTCATTGAGAAAATGGACTTGGGTGGCAGGCTTGTTACAGAGGTTACATAGCTTAACCGCTCCTACCGATCCCTGAGAGGAATCCGTGTGCCTTAGAGTGAGAAATGTCCCTGTAGCCAGACCCAGGAGCTCTTTTGAGACTAAAGTAGAATTAACAATTCTTCAACATTATTTTAATTTATTTCTTTTTGTCAGCTCTTAATAAATCGACCATTCAGGTATTATTCTTACGCATGCACAATACAATGCACATCTTAACATAAAATCTGAATGAACATTCCTTTACTTACATAAGAGGCTTAAGCTTCAACTTCAGTGGCTGCATTGGAATCAAGAACCCAATATCAATATGCAGCTGATATTGATAATTCTTCGGCAGACTCATCACATACCTCATCAATAGGTGCACGAGAGCTACTTTCGCTTCTAGAATCGCGAGGTGCTGGCCAATGCAGTTTCTCCTCCCCGACGAGAATGGCAGGTACACAAACGGCTCAGTGTTAAACTTTTCTTCAGGATCTTTTCTCAAGAATCTATCAGGGTCAAACTCATGCGCGTTCTTATAATATTTCGGATGGGACGACAATGCTTTGAACCCACCAGCTACAGTTGTCCCCTTCTTAATTTTAATCCCCAATATGTTATGATCCTTCCTCGCAACGCGCTCAGCCGTGATGAACGAAATAGCGACATATCTATTAACTTCTTTGATAAACGCATTTAGATATTCTAGTTTATTGACCACTTCCATGGTCAAGGGTTTTCCCACACTCCAAACTCCGCGTATCTCCTCTCTCAGCCTTTTCGTAATCTCAGGATATTTCGCGATGAAATAACACGAATGCGAGATCAACTGTGCAGTAGTGTCAACGCCTCCGAAGAAGAAAATCATAAACTCGCTTGCAATAGACTCATTATCGAGTCTAGTCTCCGGATCTTCTTTTTTTGCTTTGATAAATATCTCTAACAGATTGGCTCGGCTACCAGCACAAGACTTCATTCCCTCGCTCATCTCTTGCTCTTTCTTTTCGATGATTTTTTTCGCGAACTCTCGGAAGACGCGCTTCTTCCTCAGCATTTCGCGATGAGAGGCGGTAAGCTTTTTATAAACGATTTTCGGTCCCAGTACAAAAATTAGCGGGGATTTAAACAGCGATAACGCGGTTTCGCAGAAGTCTGAAAGGTAATCGATGACTGATTCGCCTTCGAGAGTCACATTCGACATATCCTCTCCAAAGAACACGGAGCCGGAGATCACGCCAGTTAGGTGTTTGGAGGCTTTGAAAATATCTAACGTGTCTAGCTTCGAAGGGTGGATATCATTGCAAAATCTGATGGTGACGTCTTCGATGCTTGATAAATTGTCTCTAAGGAACTCGAAATGGAACGCTTGGGAGTAGATCCGACGTCTTGCTTTCCAAACATTGTAGTTCTCGTTTACGGTGATGGCGTCGTCGAAAGCGAGCTTAATCACCTTGAAAACTATGCCTTTTTTGTAACATTCGAACTCTTTATTGAAGAATTCTTTAATGTGATTCGGGTCGACGAGCTGTAAATGAACAAAAGGCCCCAAATTAGTCAAAAAAGCAGGCGCGTCTGGGTTCTTGTTAACGAATTCTATCCAAGGATAGAGACAGTTGCCGTGTTTCAATGCGAGAGCGTCCCAAGTGTTGATCGGGTTGAGCCCTGGGAAGAAGCAGGTTTTAATGCCTTGAGATTTGTAATGTCTGACGAGAAGCCAAGGTTTCACGAAGACTCTGTGGATGAAGCGTAGTATCACGCAGGCGACGAATAAGACCAGAAGCCAGAAGGCTCTGGTTTCGAAGAAGAGATGAAAGAGGCTAATAGGAATCAACAGAAGCGGATTCATTGTGTTCGATTTTATTTTATTATGATTTAAATCATATATGCACGGAAAACGGAACAAAGATTCGAAAGAACCAATTTAATCAAACTTTGAGTTCGAAATTAAATTCGCTTTGTATGGCGAATTCATTCAATCATTCTTCCAAACTCAGGTACCTATTTGAAACATAAGCTGGAAATCCTCTCACATGGTATGGAATTCTCTTGTAAATAGCAGGATCTATAAACTCTTACCTAATTTCTATAAAAAAGGATTTCATGGGGGACTAATGAGGGGAATAAGCCCAAGAATCCCAAGTTGTTGGTGTTTTAATACATCGCCTGAATGACTTTATGATTTGACGTCACGTTTTCCATAACATACAAAAATTCTTTCCATCAGTGTGGCTATGCTCCCTGTTATTTTCTTGTAACTCAAATATTTTTTGAAAAAAACTTTCGAACCCTTCAAGAGAAGCAAAATTGGGCAAATCCATGTTTTTCTTTATCTAGTGACAGTCTGGATCAATGAGAAATTACAGAATACATTTTGTCAAAAAGAGTAAAAGTAAAATTCTTCAAATTATTATATGGTTGGCCCCACACTTTCATAAATTAAATTGAATTCTCCTCATTTCTATAACGTTTAATTTAATTCACGGACTTTAACATGGAAAGAGGTAACTACTATCTTCTAAATCAAGATTCGCCTTATTCCCACAGATTTTCTTGACAACGAGGAAGATGGACTCTCCCTTTCGTTCCCTGAATTTGATTCTATCCCAGATTCTCCAAAAATTTCATCCAATTTAAATGGAACTTCCAAGAAGATCCAGAAAAAACAATCTACCCAACAAACATCAGGGTCTCTAACCTCCAAAAAGAGCAAACTCGTCAGAAAAAGAAATCCTGAAACTATCAGTGACCAATTAGAAGACGATGATGAATCCTATTTCAAAAAACCTCCGAGGGCTAGACCCAAGATTGTCCATCTTAATTTGTAAATTTAGGATTCTCAATATTTTCAATAAGCTCAAAAAATTAGGATTTTTCTTTGATTTTCGGTTCCTTGATCTAAACCATTTTCTAGGCCCAAGGGAATGCCGAAGAAGAGAGCCAAGGAATTCGCGCTTCCCTTGCACGGAGCCTTAGGAGTTCATAGCCGCGGATCAGAGAGTAGGACAGGGAAGAGGGTAAAAAAGGATGAAGACTGTCCAGGAACCAGAGAAGATGTTCTGGATGAAGACGAAGATAATTTAGATGATGAGATAAGTGACTCGGCTAATGAACATGACCAGCCAGAGATGGAAACCGAAGACAGAGGAGACCAGCCGAAAACTCATAAAACTGCCGAACCACCAATAAAAAACGAGGGCAAAGAATCTGCAGGCCCAAGTGGACTCGGAATAGAAAGCTTTTTTAACCTCATCTTTGACACAAGTTTAATAAAGCATCTCACTGACTATATAAACTGGCGAGAAACATTAATTCCCGAGCATGTGAAGAACGCGTATTCTCGAAAATGGAGAGAAACGACTGAGGCTGATGTGAAAGAGTTCGTCGGGGTGGTGTACCTCATGGGAATGTTGCCTAAAGTCAGTTGGAAAGCCTACTGGAGGAAAGAAGAAGGCGAAGAAGCACCGGAATTGACGCTCCTTCATAAATTTTTGTCGAGAGAGAGATATGAGCAGATAATTTCGTGTTTTGAAGAGGGAAGTAAGCCAGACCTCGAGCCTGAGGATACCCCCTGCGAATTTGCTCTGGACCCTTTGGTAACGCTCTTCTGTGACCTGATCCTTCAAAATTCACGAGAACAATGGAAAGATTCGAAAGTATTGGTTTTTGACTCATCAACTACGGTAATCAAACCGCTGTCCAAAGACCCAGTGAGAAGCAGTCGGATGAAAGCATATCTCGTCATGGACGCGAAAACAGGCTATATCTTGAACTGTGAGCTGGGGGAGGAGGTCGAAGACGCGCTGATGATCGTCGATACGGCCTGTAAATTACTATCCCCGTTCAAAGATAAAAGCTATGAGGTTTTTATCGGTGGGGATTACACATCGAACCGATTATTTTCACGACTATTGGAAATGAGCATAAAAGCTTGTGGGAAAATCTCGTATCAAGATATAGAGGCCCCAAAAGCTTTAAAATTTGAGTTGAACGCTCTGCCTGCTATGGTATCGAGACAATACGTGTTCGATAGGCAGACCCTTGGTCTATGGAAAGACGAGAAGGAGATTATATGCTTGCTTTCAACGATACACTATCCAAAACCAAGTGACTCACAAAAGTCCAAAAGTCCATGGACGGTGTCTGAGGAGAATCTCACGCTCAATGAGATGGTCAGCGGGTATGGGCTGCATATGGGGAATGGAACCTTATTTGATAAGAAGATGCTGGAGTTCTCGAACTCGTATATATTGGGAAGTCAAAAGCCAAATCTCATCGCGCTTTACTTCATGCTGGAAGTCGCGATGGTCAACAGTTATATAATGTATACACAGTCCCTGCCTGAGGAGGTTGCGCTCTCACTGAGAGAGTACCGATTCAAAGTAATTGAAAAATTGCATGAAGACCAGAAGAAGCCTTTGGAGTTCGCGAAAAAGACGATGGAGGACTTTGCGCGCTTGGAAAAAATCCAAAATTTGAGTCGGCTAGGGAGGTGTTCGATTGTTGCCAGCGGGAAGTGTGTGATTTGCAGAATTTGCTCGATTCCGAAAATAAAAAGAGTTCGAACGAAATACAAGTGCCAGACCTGTCAAATTCCGATATGTATTGTCGGTTGCTATGATTATCATCGGTTGATGTCAGAAGCGCACAGATTCCCAGTAGTGAAGAGATAGATAATGTGCAAGGGGGATTTGACTAGTGTTGTAATACTACTTTACTCTCGCTATTGAATATTTCTTGTATTTTGAATATGATTTGTACCTCGTTTTAACTCAGTTTCATATATTGGCTTGTGCTAGAATTAAAATGAATTAAGGTTACGACAAACGCAATTGTAGTGCTGAAGAATTGTCTAGGGTGGTATTGATTTCAAGAGTTGTTGGACATTTTATGCAAAGAATTGTTTGTTGCTAAGAATGGACCCTACGAAATCAGATTTTTCAAATATGAACTGTGGATAAAAGCAAAGACAAGAGAAATGTACGAGTGGGCATGAACTATGCTGATGGCGGCCTTCCTAATCGAGAAGAAGAAGCATCAAGCCCTTCAAGTTTGATTAATAAGATTTAT
>ENA-UOTZ01000701-UOTZ01000701.1-compost-metagenome-genome-assembly--contig:-NODE-701-length-27336-cov-9.021718_pt1 | contig 27336 bp, 12 predicted proteins | sample MGYA00238144_ERZ746983 | MGnify/ENA primary metagenome ERZ746983 (study PRJEB28759, sample SAMN06268863) | compost metagenome | isolation source: single cell | place: USA: California, Emeryville, Joint... | reverse complement strand
TGAAAGGATCTTTGGAAATAGAGAAGAACGTGCCAAGATTTTTAGATCTTGATGAGCAAAGAATAATACAGATTATTTTGAATTTAGTCTCGAATGCGGTGAAGTTTACAGAGAAAGGTCATGTCCGTATTCGTATCAGCTGGCAGACCATCTCTACCTCCTGCATCGAGCAAGATAGTAAAGGAAACTTGACCCTTAGTAGCCGAGACAAGGCCGATGAAGAGAAAGAAGAGGGAAGAGAAACAACTCGTTTTGGAGATATAAGAGAGTTCCCGGACGCTCTTGAAGTTCGGCCATCGATGAAAGAAAGCCTCCATTTAGTAACTGAATATCAGAAAAAATTCATTGAGGGTTCACAGGTCTTGCAATTGGATTTACTGAAATCACATTGGAACAGTGAAGACTTTTTATCGTCGACTCTGCCAGAAGGGTCCAAAGGTGTCCTCAAAATCCAAGTGTTGGATTCTGGATGCGGTATAACCGAAGAGGATCAAAAGATGCTGTTTCAAAAGTTTTCTCAAGTGAATTCTATCGAAGGTAAGAGAAAAGTGGGAACAGGCCTTGGACTCTGGATCTGCAAAGAGCTTGCGAACCGACTTGATGGAGGCATCAAAGCACGTTCCATGGTGGGAATAGGGACGATATTCGAGCTGACTACCTGTACAAGAGTGTCATCCATCCCTGAAGACACTCGCGATGCTTCCCCTGCAAAGTTTAGTAGACGGAATTCACCAACTAGATTCTCCTTTGCGATGAATGAAACGCAAATATTAAAAGTCCTGATCGCTGATGACGATAGCTTCAACATCGAACTTATGAAAAACTACCTCAATAAATTTGGGATCAGCTACCTTTGCGCATACGACGGCGAAGAAGCTGTCTCTCTCTTTAAAAAGCACTACGAGGAAATTAGTTTTGTTATTACTGATAATTTCATGCCGAAAAAGTCAGGAACAGAAGCTGCTTTTGAGATCGCAAATTTCTTGGAAGATAAGAAACTGCCTGAGATCCCTATCATATGTGTATCTGGGGATTTGAAAGTGAGTGCTGGTGAAAGAGGCATCACCAATGTTATTCAAAAGCCAATAAATTTCGAGCGACTGAAGCAAGAGCTTGCGATAGTCTACCCGCACCTGGCCCAACAAACTAATGGAGTAGCTATATAACGTTATGTTTATGATACTTGTCCTTTTAGTTCAGTGATTACTATAGTTCTGGATATATTTAACCTCTTCTACAATAATTTTGTGTACAAACTCTTTGTAATAAAATCTTTTCTCAATGAATTCTCAGATCACAAATTGTAATATGCTTCAAGAGAAATATCGAGTTTCAAAGAAATTTAAACATCGATCGCTGCTTTCGAACCACCTTGAGTAATTATTCTTCAATCTCCTTACCTAAACTCGAACAATGAAATCTCTTCATTTTAATATCTTAACGCCTAATTTTCTCTACAATTGAGGATTTTCACGTAAAATTTTAATAAAGAAAGAAGTTTTCACGGGCCTTAAAAATTGAAGAGCCAACGAGCAATAGTGATTTGATTTTAGTTTCATAATTTTTTATTGAATTGCTAAAGTTAAAATTATTCTATCCAGTCATCGCCAGGAGCTTGAAATTTTGACATCTATTTTTGCTATTTAGAAATAGAACACAGAATAAGAATTAAGCATATGGCTACATTGAGGAATTAATCAAATAAAACTTAACTTTTCCTAAGTGGGATAATTGTAAGACGTTTCTTGCTCTAAGTCTTAATGCTTTCTTTAGCAAAAGTTATTGTCAAGGGTTTTCTTTCGCAAATCGAGCTCAAAACAGAAAGCTTAAATGCATTCATTCACATTTTCTTGTGTTAAGTGGTTTCTCTATCAGTAAAGCTTTAATCGCGATCGATAGTTCTCTTACAAGGTATCAAGGTCTTTAATAGAAGTTGGCAAACGTTGTGCTATCTTTTAAACTCTTTTGTTTGGCGATCTCCTCACGTTTTTGGGTCAATAAATTTTACGAGTTTATGAGCTGAAGGTTTTTGGGAGCAAATTAAAATTAGCAAATGTTCCATCAGCAAGATAAAAAATTCTATAAAACAATACCGATTGGTAGTAACTTTGAGGTGTCAGACACTTATAAAAGGGAATTATAAAGTTTAAAACGATACATTGCAGTCACAATATGTTTAAGATTATGAAAAATTTTTGGGTTAACCATTAATCATATTCTACTGATTTCATACTTTGTAAACTAACAGAGACCGTTGCCTTGCAGAGTTTCATTGTTCACCTTGTAATCTTATCAAGAAAACTCAATTCTCAAAACAACTTTTCAAAGAGGATGTTTGCGGCCTACAAGCAGTTCGAAAGATACTTTTTCAGAGAGAATAAAGCTGAGAATATGATAGCTTACGTCAAGCTTAAACATCAATTCCGTTCATTGCTATGCCTGTCGCTTGCAGCGCTCGTCCCTACGATTTATGTATTAATCATGCATGGAATGCTTCTCGCACAAACGAGCTTATTGTTTCTGGTCGTCGTGGTTGGGTTCAGACTCAAGGCTTACAAAACAGTGATCTTCCTATTTTTCATGTTGATGATGATTGCTCCAGGAAAGTATACATCAAATTCTTTGGTATTTTTCGCTCCCTGCGCCATCTATATGACCGCTATTCAAATCCTAGCTCAAACTCAATCCGAGAAATTGGTAGCCCTGCATTTGGCTATCCAAGCTATTGGATTTTATTTTTATGGCATGGATCGTATGGTTGCAACCATCAGAGGAATGACTATCGAAGAGGTTGTGGAAAGTGCTAGAACGACGGTTCTCATCACTTTCGGTATGAGCGTGGCAACCATCGCATGTATGAGGATCTTCTACTCTCATTTTTCATCCCTCTTAAAGAAAATTAGCATTCTGAAAGAGAGCATTTCAAAAGCGAACAAGCAGCTCAATGATCAGAATCTAAAACTGCAAACCAACCTCGAGCTGAAGGATGTCTTCATCTATACGTTCTCACATGAACTCAAAAACGCACTCAATGGGTTACTAGGTAATCTTTACTTAGCTGCTGAGTCTGCAAAGGTTTCTCGATCAATTGAATTTCTATCATCAGCGAAGATCTGTGGAGAAATTCTCAAGAATTTTATTCACAACATTCTTGATTCTGGAAAGCTCGAGAACGGCAACCTCGAAGTTTCTCCTGAAAGGAAAGATGTGATGAGTTTCATGCAGAATGTATGGACTATCTGCGGGAGAATCATTGGAAACAAGAGGTTGAAAGGCTCTCTTGAAATAGAGAAGAATGTGCCAAGGTTTCTGGATCTTGATGAGCAGAGAATGATACAGATTATTTTAAATTTGGTCTCTAATGCTGTGAAGTTCACAGAAAAAGGGCATGTGCGTATTCATGTCAGCTGGCAGACCGTCTCCGCCTCCTCTCTCGAGAAAGAAGGAGAAATCAAGCCAATCCGAATTATCGATCAAGGTGACAAGGAAGAGGTGGTGCGTGAAACAACTCGTCTTGGAGATATCAGGGAATTTCCCGACACTCTCGAAGCTCGTCCATCGAAGAAAGAAAGCCACCATTTAGTAACTGAGTATCAGAAAAAATTCATCGAGGGCTCACAGTTCTATGAGCTGAATTTAGTGAAATCTCAGTGGAATCCTGGTGAGGTATTATCCTCAGCTCTGCCTGAAGGGTCTAAGGGAACTCTCAAGATTCAAGTTTTGGACTCTGGATGTGGCATAAGTATCGAAAATCAGGCCAAACTGTTTCAGAAGTTCTCACAAGTCAGCCAAGCTGCAGACCAGAGGAAGATAGGAACGGGTCTCGGACTCTGGATCTGCAAGGAGCTTGCCAACCAGCTGAATGGAGACATTAAAATACGTTCCATTGTCGGAGTTGGCTCTGTCTTTGAGCTTGCTATAGGTACAAGAGTGTCTCATATTCCTGAAAAGTTCCGCAGCGCTTCACCTTCGATGGCCATCGGATGTAATTCACCAACAAGATGCTCCTTTGAGCTGGGCGAAGCGAAAAAGTCAAAAGTTCTGATCGCCGATGATGATAGTTTTAACATGGAACTTATGAAAAACTACCTCAACAAGTTTAGTATCAACTATCTTTGCGCCTACGACGGCGAAGAAGCCGTCTCTCTCTTTAAAAAACATTGTGAGGAAATATGTTTTGTTATCACTGACAACTTCATGCCGAAAAAGTTGGGCACTGAAGCTGCCTTCGAAATTTCCAGTTTTTTGGAGGACAAGAAACTACCCAAGATCCCTATCTTATGTGTATCAGGGGATTTGAAGGTGACTGTTGGTGAAAGAGGCATCACTAGCGTTATCCAAAAGCCGATAAATTTTGAGCGCTTGAAGCAAGAGCTAATGATAGCTTATCCACACCTGACTCAACAAACTAGTGGAAGAGACACATGCGTCTAAGTTAATATTCATGGTCGTTTCTATTAGTATATCGCGTCGTATCAATATGATGTCATTTATTGTATATGAATATTATTGCAAAATTTGGATTATTTAAAAGGAATTATTTGCTTTCTAAAAGCTGAACAAACAATCTCTCTGACCGTTTAAAATTTGTTAGATAAACTTATGAAATGTTAGCACTTCCTGAATATTTATTGACCGCCTTAGTTGAAGCGAAATTGTTTCTATGTTGCATGAGATTTTCATGACTTACTTTTCTTGTCAAGGCTTATTTCAATATAAACTAGGCGATTCGTTCCAAATTCAATTTTTTGTTTATTAATATGCGTCGCAACAACTATCATGACTTCTCTTACTGATTAAATGAAGTTAATAATAAAACGATTGCTCTATTTTAGTTCTTTCAGGGCCTTGTGCAAGTTTTTTCACCTTTATCTCTCTAATTGCTGTCAACGATGACATCGGCATAATCCGTAATGTCAACGTCGGTGAAGGTAACGGTCTGAGGGAGATATTCAAAGTCTGGTTCATCAGCCTGGAATTCGAAGGCTTCTTCACTCTGGGTGCCGAAGCCTGGAGCAGGGGTCGATCCGACGCTCACTCCGTAGACGTTCTTGGTGACGTAGCTTCTCTTAACGAGGAAGATACCAGTGTTCTTCACATTTGTAAAATTGAAGCCGGTGCAAGGGGCGGTTTCATTACAGAGGATAACTCCAGGCAAAGTCAAACCTCCAGTGAAAGTAACGTTCTCGAGCTTAATGTTAAGCATTGGGACTCTAGGTTGAGTTGGGCACTCCTCAATAATTGGGTAGAGGAAGCTGCAGCCTTGTCCTGTTTGACCTGGTTGCTGTTGTTGTTGAGGACCGATCCAAATAGGGTACCAAAGCGGGTAGGTTCCAACGATGTTTTTGTAGGTAATGTTGTTGATAATACCAGTGCCGACGGTTCCAGGGTTTGGTTTCACATAGATAGCCTTGATTGGGTATTTGAACACAATGTCATCAAAGACAACATCTTCAATGCAAGCGTGATTCTTGTTTGGAGGAACGGATCCAATGGTCATACCAACACCATAGATAACAGTGGCGTTTCGGACAGTGATGTTACGAGCGCACTGAGCGATTTTATTGGCGCCGTTAAGTGGCTTGACGGCAACAGCATCATCATAACATTGGATAGTGACGTTCTCAATGAGGATGTTCTCACCAGCAGGGTCAATACCGTCGGTGTTCAGAGGGAAGGTTGGGATGCCCAAGCTATCAAGGAAACCGGCTTCACCGAGGAGCTTCTTTTGGGAAGTGACATCGACGTGGATGAGGAGATCTCTGACGACGAAATCCTTGACGTCGTGGAGCCAGAGGTGGTAATAAGGAGAGTTCTTGAAGGTGATGCCTCTGATGATGACATTGGTGGCGCGTTCGAGAGTCAGGATGCAAGGGCGGAAATCCTCAAAGGTGAGGATAGTGTGCCACCACCACCAGTAGCCTTGGCCTTCCACAGTGCCTTTTCCTTCGAAAGTGAGGTTAGAGCTGTCATTGAAGTATAGGGCAGAGAGCCAGTGAGGAGAATCCTTTGGCCAAGCAGTGCGGTTGTCGTTGAGGACGAGAGTTCCGTCAATTCGGACTGTTAAGTTGGTAAGGTTGGTGTGCTCGATGTAGAACATGTAGTAGACGTCGCCTTCAGGGACGTGGGCCACTCTGTCGTCATCGGCGTTGTTTGCGTCGTGGATAGCTTGAGTAAATGCTCTGGAATTGGCCCAGGATGCTTCATCGGAGCTGTCATTGGGAATAGCGCCATAAGCACGAATGGATTTCAGGGCAGAGGTGCTAGCCAGAAGACCGGCGAGCACCAAAGTGAGGAAAAGCGAGGTTTGCTTCATGATAGAGTGAAGATTGCAAGTTTTCAATTATATTCACAATTATAGGAATTAAGTTCCGATTTACTCCAGGTGTATTTAAATAAGCTAATCTTGAGCTGGATTTTATTTTTATGTGCGTGACTCACGAACTGTTCAATATTATGGGGCTTTTCTTTTGCAAATTTTATTGAAATTTCTCTCTCTGCGCAGTGCGTTATGAGAGGTGAAGGATGTTTTCACAGAAGTTACGCCCGATTGCTCAAATTATTTGGAAATAATTAGCAATATTGGTCTGATTTCCAAAACTTATATCTGCTGATGGGCTTGTTGGAATATATGGGAAATTTAAGCCTCCTAACCAACAAATAATGAAGTCCGTTTTGAAAAAAAAAAAAGTTTGTGGTTTCGCGTCCAACGATAATCAAATGGAAGTGGGAAATTGTTTTTAAAATCATTCTTCATTATCTGTATCAAATGCTACAGAAGATTTTCCCTCAAAGGCTGAATTTCGGCTGAATGAAGTTGGCTAAGGTTGTCCTAAATTTACAATTGAATTTGGCTGCTTGCTTTATGTCCAGAATATCAACAAAAAATTTAGCTTCTACCCATAGGTATGACACAATTCAGCAATTCAGCGAATTTAGCATAGTATATTACATGCAGCGGCTTCTGAAGTAAAAAATACTTAAAAAAAATTAAAATAGCTCGATTGTACTCGATTTGCTAATCTAATTAAAGGATTCAAATCAATGTAAAATTTAACATCAAAAGAGAAGGCAAATTGGATTTCCTGTGGCCGACCTCTTGGTCCCAGATAACCCAATCCAGTAGCCTTTTCAAAATTATTTATATTTCCTGAGTAATGAAAGAGTATTGGATTTCTCTCGAATCCATTAGTTCTATATCACAGAAGAATCCTTGATAATAATAATAGACACCTTGAGAAAAAATCAGTCAGGCTTCATTTTCTGATTTTCATAGTGAGAGAGAAATGTCCCCACGAAATATTGAGTGTCTCATTACTTTCAGGCAGTTTTTTAACTGAATAGCATGGGAAATGAGAGCTGATATGATTTGAAACATTGTTATATTCTTATTTGGAGCAAAATTCTCTCGTGCCTCCTTCCCCCACTTTCAATGACTTCAAAGAATTCTATCTGTTTAATTTAAATGAAAAACGCTCAAAAATATTCCGTCCAGTCAGTGCCTTTTCTTTCAAAAACTCACTGAACCAGTATTCTTTGAGGGAACTTATGCTCTAAAATATTTTTTCCATACCAGGAATGTAATTTTGCGGGTTTTTCGATTCAATAATTCGCGTGATTCGGAAGAAATTTAAAATATTTACGGCTTCTCACAGGCTAATTAGATACTTAATACAATGAATTATCAAATTATTCGGATATTAAGTTAAATTAAATCTGTAAAAACCCTACAGAAACATCTAAAACTAATTTAGAACTATAGTAAGAGAGCCGCTGTGTTGAATTTGCATTCGTCCTGAAGCTCCTTGAGCTGGGACTGAAGGATAGAAAGAACTTAGAACACGTCCCTAATGGTATTTCCAAGCTTTCCTTCAACTGAATAAAATAAATGGATTTCTTCCGATTTCTTTTTAGAAAGGATTCGAAAATTTGACAGATCGCCAGTAATTTTCGACAATACTTAATAAAGATAAACGTGTTCCAATAAAAAACTGTCAAGCATGCTTTCGAAGGGCGCTCAACAAAAGATGAAGGAGGAGTTGTGGGTCATATACAAGCGTTTTGAAAAGTCCTTTTTCAAGGAAGACAAAACGAAGGACATGGTGACTTATGTCAAGCTAAGACAGCAGTTCCGAGTGATGATGATGCTTACCGCCTTAGTATTCTTGATTTCAATTTGTATTTTGGTTATGTATCGAGTTGTTATCACAACAAGTCTCCAGTTGCTTCTCGTAGTGCTCATTGGGTTCAGAACCAAATCCTACAATATCATTCGGCTTTTGTTTTTCAGTCTGATGACAATGGTCCCTGCAGAATATCCATCAACTTCCATGGTGCTGGTAGCTCCAATTTCCATCTTGTTCAGCAATATGCAAGTTTTAATTCAAACTCAATCGGCTATTTTAATGCTGGCTCACTTGATTACCCAGCTTATCGTATTCTATTTTTATGGGATAAATCGCATGGCAGTCAAAATAAGAGAACTGAGCACTGAGGAGCTGATCGCGAGCTCCAGAATCTCGGTGATAATTGCCCTTGGAATGGCGTGTATAAACTTGGTCACAATGAAGCTGTTCTACCTGCAATTTTCAAAACTGTTGATGAAGGTGAACACCCTCAAAGACAACCTTTCAAAGGCGAATAACCAGCTTAACGACCAGAATCTCAAGCTTCAAAACAACCTCGAGATGAAAGACGTCTTTATTTACACATTCTCGCATGAACTCAAGAACGCTCTCAATGGGCTGCTGGGTAATCTCACCCTTGCTTACGATAGCGCAAAAGACGACACTCGAGTGCTTCAGTTCCTTGCTTCAGCGAAAGTGTGTGGGGAAGTTCTTAAGAACTTTATCCACAACATCCTTGATTCTGGAAAACTAGAAAATGGAAATCTGGAAGTTTGTCCGGAAAGGAGGGATGTGATGAATTTCATGCAGAGCATATGGGCTATCTGTGGAAAAATCATTCAAAACAAGAGATTGAAAGGTTCTTTAGAAATAGAAAGAAACGTGCCAAGATTTTTAGATCTAGACGAACAAAGACTAATACAAATTATTCTGAATCTAGTCTCTAACGCAGTAAAGTTCACTGAGACAGGGCACGTGCGTATTCGTGTGAGTTGGCAGACAATCTCAGCCTCTTCTCGTGAAGAGATGAAAGGGAGTCAATATCTAAGGACCAGCCAAGCTAAAATCGAAGACGAGACAGAGGAGGTAAGAGAAACGACCTGTCTTGGGGATATGAGAGAATTTCCGGACAGTCTAGAGGCTCGGCCATCGAATAAAGAAAACCACCATTTAGTGACAGAGTACCAAAAGAAGTTTATCGATGGCGCGCAGTGCTATCAGTTGGATTTAGAGAAATCTCATTGGAATTATGGAGAAACCTTGTCATCGACTCTGCCTGAAGGGTCCAAAGGATTCCTTAAGGTCCAAGTTGTAGACTCTGGCTGTGGTATGACGATCGAACAGCAAGGCAAGCTGTTTCAGAAGTTCTCTCAAGTTAGCTCTGTTCAAGGACAGAGGAAGATAGGAACAGGGCTAGGACTCTGGATTTGTAAAGAACTTACTACCCGCCTGAATGGAGACATCAGAACACGTTCGGTGGTTGGAGTAGGCTCAGTGTTTGAGTTCACGGTTCAAGCGACAGTGTCAAAGAATCCACTGGCTCGTAGCAAAAGCTATCGCGCACCTCGCAAAGAAAGCTTTAACTCACCACAAAGGACATTTTCCGAAAGAAGAGCATCAAACATGCTGAAGATTCTGATTGCTGATGATGATAGTTTCAATATTGAACTTATGAAGAATTATCTTAGAAAATTTGGAATCAGCTATATCTGTGCTTATGACGGTGAAGAAGCAGTCTTACTCTTCAAAAAGCATTTCAAGGAGATTTGCTTTGTTATCACTGACAACTTCATGCCAAAGAAAATGGGAACTGAAGCCGCTTTTGAGATTGCGACCTTTCTGGAAGAGAATCGTCAACCTCAGATCCCAATTGTATGTATTTCAGGTGATATGAAGGTGTCTGTTGAAGAAAAAGGGATCACAAGCGTTATTCAAAAGCCCATTAATTTCGACCGACTAAGAGATGAATTAATGGTTGTTTTCCCCCAGCTAACCACGCTATCGAACGAAGGTGAGAGATAAGTGTGGACTTTGTATGCGGTGGCTAGATTTTTGAAATTTATTGCTTCATGATTTCATAACTTAAGGCTAGTGTTATATGTGTATTAAAACTAAAGCTGCAAAACACATCAATTCTTACTTGATATTGGCAGAGTATCCGAGTGTATGGGATTGAATTGTTTTCTAAAGTCCGTGGTTTTAAATTTTTTTTGAATTCCAGGTGAGCGTTCCTATGATGGAAGCAGCTCTTTTATGTTCCATTCTAGCCGGGTTGCACTTGAAGACTGCCAAAGATGTTCTTCCTAAATGAACCAAAATGAGTTTCACAGGAATTCGTCCCAGCCACACTTCAACATATTCCTGAAATTCACATTCTAGTGTCTGACAAATAGATTGTCAGTAGCTCTGATGAGTGAGTAATAAATTGATTGTGTATGCTTGAACTTCGAAAGGTTAATCCTAATCAGAAAGTTTGCCTAGAATGAGAAAAATGAATTACTTCCACGATAGTCTAGGCCGATCTAGAGAACCCCTCTATTCAAATGTTAGAAAAAAGTAAATATGCAATATGCGAGTCTGTGCTTTTACCGTCAATTTAATTATACGAAATCAAAATCCCGAAACTATGAAAGAAACTGTTTTTGGAATTTTCATAAGTGAATAACCAAAAAGGCATCTTCTCCTACCCGCGAGAAAGAATCATTTGTTACTTTCATAACACTTGTTTGCAATTAAAGTTGGGCAGCATCTTTAAATAGCAACAATCAATACAAGAAATCCTCTCTCAAAAGTGAATTAGGTGAGGCGCTCAATCCTTTATGTTGAAACTCGCAACAAGTGCATATATTAATGACGAAAACTATTACAGGATGAACAAAAAAATTGAAAGTGAATTCATTTTTCATAACTAAAGTATTGAAAGAGAGAATTACAAAAGTCAAGGCCAGATATGCCGACTGCGCTATTTTTCCGCCGAATAGTGCCCCAGCTTGACTGTTAGGACAGGTTATGATGTGAAATTCTTGATTGGCAACCATAAGCGCACTATTTCAGCAGCAATAGCGAGAACACCAGAAATTCAGATTTGCCAATTTATTCAACGCGATCTATAAAAAATTAACTGGTGTTAACACCTAAATAAGCCCTAATTTAAATTTTTGAAGTGTCAAATAAGTTATATAAAGTGTTGATTCATATATCACAGCTATAAAGAAAGCAACTTTAAAATCACGTGGTGGTTATTATAAATCTCTTTATTGCAACGATGACGAATTGCTGGCTTATTAAACGATTCATTAATAGTCGACTATTAATATATACCTCTTTCAAAGAGAAACTTGAAGATTGAAAAGACATGTATAAGCTATACAAGCGGTTCGAAAAGTGTTTTTTCAAGGCCGATAAGTCTCAGGACATGACTAACTATATTAGGCTCAAATACCAATTCAGGGCAATTCTGATGATGCTTTCTTTCGGCTTTGTGCCAACTATTTACATGCTCATTGTGCACCAATTTCCCAACGTGACTCCTGCGGTACTGCTCGGCGGTTTCTTGATTGGCTATCGAACCAAATGTTACAATATCCTCCGAATGTCATTTTTCGTGATGATGGTGCTGGCTCCAGCTAGATACCCAAAGACTTCGATGGTGCTAGTAACCCCGACAGCCCTGATAATTTGCAATATTCAGACGCTCATTCAAACTAATTCTGTTAGCCTCCAGGTGGCTCACTTAGGTATTCATGCCATCGGGTTTTATTTCTACGGAATGGACCTTATGCTGGCTAAATTAAAAGAAATGAGCCCTGAAGAGGTCGCCGATAGCTTCCGAAATGCGATGATCTATACGTTCATGGCCATAAGTGGGAATTTACTGAGCGTGAGACTATTCAACTCTCAATTTTCGAGTCTCGTGAGGAAAATCAACAAGCTCAAGGATAATATTTCAAAAGTAAATACTCAGCTCAACGAACAGAATTCTAAATTGAAAACTAACCTCGAGATGAAAGACGTCTTTATTTACACTTTCTCACATGAACTCAAAAACGCGCTCAATGGACTTCTAGGTAATGTTTACCTCGGGGTTGGCACTGCGAAAGATCCTCGAGTATTACAATTTCTCTCTTCAGCGAAGGTGTGCGGAGAGGTCCTCAAGAATTTCATTCATAATATTCTTGATTCTGGAAAGCTTGAAAATGGTCATTTGGAGGTTTCTCCTGAGAGGAAAGACGTGATGAGTTTCATGCAGAATATCTGGACAATTTGCGGGAGGATCATTCAAAACAAGAGATTGAAAGGCTCTCTAGAAATCGAGAAGAACGTACCGAAGTATTTGGATATTGATGAACAAAGAATGATACAGATTATCCTGAATCTCGTCTCGAACGCGTGTAAGTTTACAGAGAAAGGACATGTACGCATTCATGTCAGTTGGCAGACGATCTCCGCTCCTGGTAGCCAGCAAGAAGTGGAAGAAACTCAGGCTGCGAACACCAGCCAAGCGAGAATCGATGAAGCAAATCAGGAGGGAAGAGAAACAACCCATCATGGAGATATAAGGGAATTTCCGGACACTCTAGAAGCTCGGCCATCGAAGAAAGAAAGCCACCATTTGGGAACTGAGTATCAGAAAAAATTTATTAGTGATTCCAAGTTCTATCAATTGAGTTTAATGAAACCTCAGTGGAATCAGGGAGAAGTGCTCCCATCTGTCTTGCCTGAAGGATCTAAAGGCATCCTTAAAATCCAAGTTTTGGATTCAGGATGCGGTATGTCTCTCGAAGATCAGGCCAAACTTTTCAAAAAATTCTCTCAAGTGAGTTCAACACAAGATCAGAGGAAGGTGGGAACAGGGCTTGGGCTCTGGATCTGCAAAGAACTTGCTCGCCGACTTGATGGAGATATTATAACACGTTCTATAGTAGGAGTTGGCTCAGTGTTTGAGCTCACAGTTCGTACCAAAGTCCCATATAGTCCAGAAATACCTCGAAATTATCGTCCTTCTCTTGAGACAAAAACTTCGTCGTTCATGCAAAGAACTCCGAACATGCAAAGGATCCTGGTTGCCGATGATGACAGTTTCAACATTGAGCTTATGAAGAACTATCTCACTAAATTTGGGATCAGCTATATCTGTGCTTATGATGGCGAAGAAGCGGTTTCACTCTTCAAAAAGCACTACAAGGAAATCTGCTTTATTATTACCGATAATTTCATGCCGAAGAAGACCGGAACAGAAGCGGCTTTGGAGATCGCCAGTTTCCTGGAAGAGAAGAGACAACCTAAAATCCCAATTATGTGTATATCTGGGGATTTGAAAATGAGTGTAGGAGAAAAAGGCATCACGAGTGTCATTCAAAAACCAATAAATTTTGACCGACTAAAAGAAGAATTGATGGCAGTTTATCCGCAGCTAACGCAAATAACCTACGAAGGTGATAGTAGATAGTTAGGATATCATGTATATTTTACCATTTTTACCTAAATATCAATTATTTCAAAATCATCAATGAGTACATCTGTTCTATTAACTTTATCGCTTAAAATAGCTCTCCAGTCCAATACCAAGATCGAGACTTGAGATTCAAGATACGTAATTTCTTGCTTGGTACACATTTTATTATGGGAATACAATGTATAAGATCTCAAAATTCCAGGAACAATATACAACTATTTCCAAATTTTAACTTTATTGGTAGCCTGTCCCACTTTGCATAAGAAAACACTTTGAGCAATGAAATTGAGCCAATGTGCTGTGATTTCTTCAGATTTTGATTCTTATCAATTCATAACCCAAAGCAATGCAAATCTCATGAAGCTGATCACATTATTTAGCAGCGAAAGTCGAGTTAAAATTGTCTGATAGTGAAAAGAAACACTAGTATAATTAAAAAAATCGATCAACTCTAAAGTCCAAAAGATAATTGTCATCGATTACCTACACTACTCACTAATGGGTCTGAGAGTTGCGAGTATTGCATGTAGATTATTTGTCTGTTCTGTTGGTTTAGATATATTGCTCAAGGTGACTTGCATTGTCATTTCTCTCATTGAACAAGGTCTGAAGGTTCAATGTATTTCTTAGGTGTTCTTCTAAATACCAGAGTTATGAACTTTACTGTTATATCAATTGGTTGGCTTTGAGATCAGTTTCATTATGAATATGAACTCCCTAAATACCTACTTTTAATCAATTTTTTTATCTGATTCACTGTTCATCTTAGGAAGCTGCTGTAACTTCTGGGTGTTTATGGAAACTTTTCTACACTTTTCGGCGTCATTGATGGATAATCGTATCATATCAAGCGCCATTGCTCATTTCTGATCCAGCGTGCTTTGGTCTCAATCATGACTCAACAGTTCAATGAGTTTGCAAGTCCTGCACAGATTTCTCCTTTTTTTTTGAATTTTCAAAACGAACGAGAGCCCGAACCATTCAAAAGGCCTACTAAGTCTTTGCTCTCTTAATACAGCTATTATCTAGCTATATTTGGAAATTATGGTTGTCAGGTTACTTATTGAGGAGAAATTCTCACTCAAAAAGGGCAATAGCAATTGCGAATCGTCCAGTCCAGTTTGTGAAATTGTTTAATTTGAGGGTGCTTGGAATTAATTAAAGCCTCGTAATAAAAACGAAATACCTCTCTGTTAATAAATCACCAAAACCTAAAAGGGCTATTTCGGTGTTTTGCTCCAGGTTTGAATGCTTTCTTCCTCTTCTTTGCCCTTGAACGATTTCTTTTAGAACAACCATAATTTGTTTTCTTTCCCTCTAGCGACTAAGAATCTCTTTTAATTTATAATAAGAATCGACAGCCACTATAGCACTTTAATTTGTTAAGTCAACGTTAATAATTTGATTTGATAAAAAAAAAAGGAGATTGTAATTCCAACAGGCATCTATCATGTCTTCAGAGAATTTCTTCAAGGAATTGTTCGCTAATTACAAGCGCTTCGAAAAATGGTTTTTCCGGTCTGATAAGGAGAAGGACATGACGATGCACATCAAGCTCAAATACCAATTCAGGGCGATGTTTACTTTTGCAATGATAGCTATGACGCATGGACTTTACATGCTTGTCATGCATGGGTTTCATGTCTTAGTCGCTCCTATGCTGCTCTTGTCAGTGCTGATTGGATACAGACTCCGATTATACAACATCATGCGAGCGATATTTTTGATATTGATGATAGTGACTCCTCCTCGATATATCCCATCTTCTCTAGTGTTTGCAGCACCAGCTTCCATCGTGTTTACCAATATCCATGCGCTGGTTCAAACTCAATCGTATAGATTGATGGCGATCCACACGGTTCTTCAGGCCATTATATTTTATTTCTATGGAGTAGATGCCATGGTGGCAAGAATAAAATTAATGAATTCTGAAGAGATCACTGAAAGTGTCAAATTAGCTGTGGGTTACGCATTCTTAGCAGTATCCACGAATTTGGTATCTTTGAAGATCTACCACTCGCAATTTACGAGCCTCTTGAGAAAAATCAACACCCTCAAAGACGATCTCTCTAAAGCGAACAATCAGCTCAATGTCCAGAATCACAAGCTTCAAAACAACCTCGAGATGAAGGATGTATTTATCTACACTTTCTCACATGAACTCAAGAATGCTCTCAATGGGATGCTAGGAAATCTTGCTCTAGCGTTTGATGTTGCAGTGATTCCAGAAGTCCGCCAGTATTTGTCATCCGCAAAAGTATGTGGAGAGATTCTCAAGAATTTCGTTAATAATATCCTTGATTCTGGAAAGCTTGAAAATGGGAACCTTGAAGTTTCACCAGAGAGAAAAGACGTGATGAAGTTCCTGCAGAATGTGTGGACGATCTGCGGAAGAGTCATTCAGAATAAGAGATTAAATGGCTACTTAGAAGTAGAAAAGAACGTGCCAAAATATCTGAAGTTAGACGAGCAAAGAATGATCCAGATAATCCTCAACTTGATTTCTAACGCGGTCAAGTTTACTGAGAAAGGTCACGTTCGTATTCACGTGAGTTGGCAAACGCTTTCTTCCACTGCTAATTCTACTAATGTTATCCTTAATACTAAAACAGAAGTTCAAGACCAAGAGACTGGTTTAGAAAGTGCTCGGCTCTTAGACACAAAAGAATTTCAAACTAACCGCGATGAAACCCCGTCTAAGAAAGAAAATCTTCATTTGGTGACTGAATACCAAAAGAAGTTCATGGATGATTTAAACTATTACCATTTGAACCTTTCGAAAACTCACTGGTCCCGTGATGAGGTGCTGTCATGCAAGTTGCCTGAAGGCTCGAAAGGTATCCTCAAAATCCAGGTTTTGGACTCTGGTTGCGGCATGAGCGACGAGGACCAGGCCAAACTATTTCAGAAGTTCTCCCAAGTGAGTTCAATCGAAGGCCAGAGGAAGGTGGGAACAGGTCTTGGGCTCTGGATCTGCAAAGAACTTGCTAACCGACTTGATGGGGATGTCGTCACACGCTCAGCGGTAGGAGTGGGCTCAGTATTTGAGCTTACGATTCGTACGACGGTCCCAAATCCCCCTGAAAAGTCTTTTTCTCCCTCTTCTTCGGCCTACCAAAGCGCGTGTAATTCTCCAAGAAAATTGTATTTAGAGGCCAGGGCTTCGAATATGCCGAAGATTCTGATTGCTGATGATGATAGTTTCAATATTGAACTCATGAAGAATTACCTCAACAAATTTGGGATCAGATACATGTGTGCTTATGATGGCGAAGAAGCTGTCTCACTCTTCAAAAAGCATTACAAGGAAATTGGCTTTGTTATCACTGATAACTTCATGCCGAAGAAGACGGGAACGGAAGCGGCTCTTGAAATCGCATCCTTTTTGGAGGAGAGACGGCAGCCCAAGATCCCAATCATGTGTATATCAGGAGATCTGAAGGTGAGTATAGATTCGAAGGGCATCACAAGTGTCATCCAAAAACCAATTAATTTTGATCGACTAAAGCAAGAATTAATGACGACTTACCCACAACTAACTGAGTGACCCCCGGGGAAATAAATTCTCGAAATATATTTTCTTTTTTCTTAGTTTCTTAGGATACTGTAACTATGAAAGAGTATATTTTTTCAAGTAATTATCAATATCAAAAAGAGAGAATATATCTCTCTCTGTGAATTTAATCATTGTGAAAAACTGTCTAATTGCGGGACCTGTCCAAAATATAGGCGAGGAAATTGTCGTTTCGTTTCGTCTTGTTTCGATGGAATTCTCTTTTGAGCTTAAGTATTGCAATTATTCTCTCTTGATTCGTTGAAAAAATACTAATTGCTTACGTAAAACTTCAGACTTTAAAGCGTTTCTTTCTAACGATATAAATTTCATTGCTAAGTACTAACCTCCAGCAGACTATGCGAACCGCTTTTAGCTTATCAAGAGTTATGCGACGACTAAGTATGAAAAATTCATCAACTCCTCCCAAAATTTATTATCCGCTCTCAACAAAAAAAGCGATAAAAGATTGCAATAGACCGCATCAATACGACATTCCTCTACCTTCCAACAAAGAAAAGCAATGATTTTATGATGAAGATACATTTTGTACTCTCCGGGTGCCATTGAAGGCATTTCTCGAATAGGTTAACGACAATATATAATTTATTGTTCCAGTACACAATTCCAGTGAAATGAGGGTGTTTGAAATTCTTGAAATTAATTAACTTTACTAAATTAGTTTTTCCTTTCCTTTGTTAGAAGTTAATCGAAGTTTAATTCTCTGAGCTGACAACATTTCTACTCACCGTCCTTTGTTAAGACCCTCTTTTTTTTCCTAACACAAAGAAATCCATCATTTTCGATGTTTCTCTAGAGTCTCTGGTTCTACATGCTTAGGACAATCATCATTGACAACAACTCCGACTTACGATTTACATTATTTCATAAACTGAGTAGATAAAAAAATTTTAATTCGTACAGGTAGCGATCAAATGTCATCTGAACAAGTTCTCAAGGAAATGCTAGCTAAGTACAAGCGGTTTGAGAAATGCTTTTTCAGGGCTGACAAAGAGAAGGATATGATAACACATATCAAGCTCAAGCACCAATTCAGAGCAATGCTGATTTTTTCATTGATATCTCTGACACATGGAATTTACATGCTGATTACACAGGGATTTGTTGTCGTATTGGCTCCTCTGCTGCTTCTCTCCGTCTTGATCGGGTACAGAATCAAGTCCTACAACTTCACGCGAATATTATTTTTGATATTAATGATGGCGATTCCTCCGCGATACACTCCGTCTTCTTTGGTATTCGCAGCTCCAGTGGCCTTGCTCTTTAGCAACATTCAGACTCTGATTCAAACTCAATCCCAGAAAATGATGGTGATTCACATGAGTTTTCAAGCAATCATGTTTTATTGGTTTGGAGTTGAAAACATGGTAGCCAAGGTAAAAGAGATGAGCACTGAAGAGCTCACTGAAAGTGTTAGACTAGCTGTTAACTACGCTTTTCAGGCAGTACTTGTGAACTTGCTATGCATGAAGCTCTTTTACACCCAATTTTCAAGTCTTTTGAGAAAAATAAACACTCTCAAGGACGATATCGCGAAAGTGAACAATCAGCTCAATATCCAAAATCTCAAACTTCAGAATAACCTTGAGATGAAAGACGTATTTATCTACACTTTCTCACATGAACTCAAGAATGCTCTCAATGGACTACTGGGAAATCTCACCCTCGCTTATGATTCTGCAGTTGTCCCAGAGGTAATTCAGTTTCTATCATCAGCAAAGGTGTGCGGAGAGGTCCTCAAGAATTTTATACATAATATTCTTGATTCTGGAAAGCTGGAGAACGGGAATCTAGAAGTAGCGCCTGAGAGAAAAGATGTGATGAGTTTCATGCAGAATGCATGGTCAATCTGTGGAAGAATTATTCAAAACAAACGATTGAAAGGGTCTTTGGAGATCGAGAAGAACGTGCCAAAGTTACTTGAGCTAGATGAGCAAAGAATGATACAGATACTGCTGAATTTGGTTTCTAATGCCGTGAAGTTTACTGAAAAAGGGCATGTTCGCATTCATGTCAGTTGGCAGACAGTTTCTACATCCTATCTTCAACTTGACCCTGTAGAAGAGGAAGAAGGAAGTAATCAAGGAAGTTATCTACAATTAAATCTTAATCGTGACAAATCGGAGAAAGGAGAAAACGGCTGGCTTCACGATACAAATGAATTTCCATCTAACAACCATGAAGAATGCCCTTCGATGAAAGAAAACCATCATTTGGTGACTGAGTACGAAAAAAAGTTCATGGTCGGTTCAAAGTATTATCAATTGGACTTAAAGAAAGATACCTGGAATCGGGAAGAGGTTTTATCATCCAAGCTGCACGGAGGCTCGAAAGGAATCCTCAAAATTCAGGTTTTGGACTCTGGTTGCGGCATGAGCGACGAAGAGCAGGCCAAACTATTTCAGAAGTTCTCCCAAGTGAGTTCAATCGAAGGGCAGAGGAAGGTGGGAACAGGCCTTGGACTTTGGATCTGCAAGGAGCTTGCGAATAGACTCGATGGAGATATTAAAACACGCTCAAAGGTGGGAGTCGGCTCAGTGTTTGAGCTCACCGTCCGCGCGAGGGTCCCATTTGCACCTGCAAGGACACGTTCTCCCCTTGCTTCATATTACCAGACAGCCCTTAACTATCCAATGAGATATTCCTTAGGATTAAAAAATCCGAATAAGCTGAAAATATTAGTGGCAGATGATGACAGCTTTAATATTGAACTTATGAAGAATTACCTAAAAAAATGTGAGATCAGTTATCTTTGTGCCTATGATGGTGAAGAAGCCGTCAATCTCTTCAAAAATCACTATCAGGAAATTGGATTTGTGATTACTGATAATTTTATGCCGAAGAAGACAGGAACAGAAGCAGCTAATGAAATTGCAGAGTTTTTAGAGGAGAGAAGACTGCCGGCTATCCCAATCATCTGTATATCCGGAGATCTGAAGGTGAGTGTCGATGCAAAGGGTATCACAAATGTCATCCAGAAGCCAATCAATTTTGAGAGACTCAAAGAAGAACTAATGTTCATTTTTCCACAACTAAACGAAAAGATAGATTGAGAGAATTACATTTGTTGGTATCATTTCTTTAGGATTAGAATGCGACTCACCGAATTTTTGCAAATTTGTCAATGAATTTGTACTACTTACTTCACATAGAGACATTATTAGATATTTTTATGAGAAGATTCGTAGTTAAACTGATATATCTATCTTTATCTGTGCTTCTGTGTTGCTAGACTTCACTGAAGACGTAACACTAAAACTCACTATTCTGAATAATTAAGCTTGTTCTGTGTCGAGACACAGTTTCTATTAATAGACGAATCTTTAATTGCGCTAATTCCTAATCAATATATCCACTGAGACCTAAAAAACAACCTTATTACGGCCTGATTGTTGGTTTGATCTTCGCCAAAACCAACAACAGCTAAATTTTGAAGCTCTCTCACTGTAAGGGTACTCAAAATTCAATAGTCCTCTATTCCCGCTGGCGCTTTCCGGAATAAATGTCGGAAGTCACTTACGAAATGATTCCAATTCACCATTCGATATTATCTTGAATACCGATTGTTTGCAAGCAGGTCATATGATGGAACTCTCATTCTCTTTTTACCGGTATAAAAAAGGCATCATTCAATTCCGACCGCAGTATTTAATTAAGTCTTGAATTCTTCGACATTTGGCCTTGGTTTCAAATGATCATGAAGTGATGCAGATACGAGTGTTTTTCAAAGGCATAGTTCTTCAACCCTCCCAAGAGCTTCTTCACATTTGATTTGTGCAGACTCATGCATAAAGGGAAATAATTAACACGAAGTTGATTGTAAGACCTGTTTATGTTGATAACGCATATAAAATAAAAAATTAATAAATCTCTATTCACATGTCACAGATATTGAAGAACATGCTTGATAAATACAAACTTTTTGAAAAATGCTTTCTCAAAGCTGACAAAACAAAAGACATGATGACCTACGTCAAACTCAAGCACCAATTCCGAGCCATGGTGGCTTTTTTATCTCTCGCGATGGTTCCTACAATTATCGTCATGATTATGAACCGAATGGTAGTTGGATTCGTTCCTCTCATGCTTCTGGCAGTGCTAATTGGGTTTCGAACCGAATCCTACAACGCTATACGACTCTCTTTTTTCCTACTAATGACGATTATTCCTCTTCGATATCCATCGACAAACTTTGTACTCTCAGTTCCTCTTGCCATCTTGCTGACGAATATGCAAATACTCATTCAAGTTCAATCCGTGGGCTTAATGGTGCTGCACATAGTTGTTCAGGGTGTTGCATTCTATTTTTATGGAATCGATAGCATGGTGCTCAATTTGAAAGCAATGAGCGCTGAAGAGATCGTTGAAAGCGCTAAAACAGCTGTTGTCTATTCTTTTGCCGCAGTCATCGGAAACTCAGTGTGCTTGAAGCTGTTTTATTCGCAATTTTCGAGTCTCTTGCGAAAGGTCAATACTCTCACTGAGAACATTTCAAAAGTAAATAACCAACTCAATGATCAGAACATCAAACTGCAAAGTAATCTCGAGATGAAAGATGTTTTCATCTATACTTTCTCACATGAGCTCAAGAATGCACTCAATGGACTGCTGGGCAATCTGTACCTCGCTTGCGACACTGCAAAGGATTTTCAAGTGCTTCAGTTTTTATCATCAGCAAAAGTCTCTGGAGAAGTTCTCAAAAATTTCGTTCACAATATTCTCGATTCTGGCAAGCTCGAAAATGGAAATCTGGAGGTATCCCCTGAGAGAAAGAATGTGATGGCTCTCTTGCAGAATATCTGGACGATTTGTGGAAGAATCATTCAAAACAAGCGACTTGAGGGGTTCTTAGAGGTAGAGAAGAACGTACCGAGACTGCTGGAGCTAGATGAGCAAAGAATGATACAGATAATGCTGAATTTGGTCTCTAATGCGGTGAAATTCACCGAGAAAGGATATGTCCGGCTTCGTGTTTGCTGGCAGACGATATCTACCTCTTGCTCTCAACCAGAGACTCTTGAAGAAAGGGGAAATCTTATTCTCGATAGCAATCGTAGCGATCAAGAGTTAATACGCGAAGAGAGAAAAGCGGAAGAAACTGTCGTTTTTGGAGACATGCGAGAGTTTTCAGACACTTTAGAAGAGGAAGCTAGTCAATCCAAGAAAGAGAAACCTCATTTAGTGACGGAGTATCAAAAAAAGTTTATCGCTGGATCCCAGCTTTATCAGTTGAATTTAACGAAATTGTACTGGGAGAGCGACGAAGTGTTGCAGTCTATTCTGCCAAAAGGGTCCAAAGGAATCCTCAAAATTCAGGTTTTGGACTCTGGTTGCGGCATGAGCGACGAAGAGCAGGCCAAACTATTTCAGAAGTTCTCCCAAGTGAGTTCAATCGAAGGGCAGAGGAAGGTGGGAACAGGCCTTGGACTTTGGATCTGCAAGGAGCTTGCGAATAGACTCGATGGAGATATTAAAACACGCTCAAAGGTGGGAGTCGGCTCAGTGTTTGAACTTATAGTGAGGACGAAAGTGCCAAATTCTCGTAACAAAAATTCTAGAGGGCACCATTCACCTGGCCAAGGCAGCACATGTAATTCACCAGCAAAGGTGTCTTTAGAGCAAAAAGGACCAAATATGCTGAAGATTCTGATTGCTGATGATGATAGTTTTAATATTGAACTAATGAAAAACTACCTAGATAAATTCAGAATCAGCTATCTCTGCGCCTTTGATGGTGAAGAAGCTGTTTCATTATTCAAAAAGCATCACAAGGAGATCTGCTTCGTTATTACTGATAACTTCATGCCAAAGAAGACAGGGACGGAAGCAGCTCTCGAGATTGCTGGCTTTTTGGAAGAGAAAAAACAGCCTAAGATTCCAATTATGTGTATCTCTGGGGATTTGAATGTTAGTGTGGGCGAAAAAGGCATCACAAGTGTTATTCAAAAGCCAATCAATTTTGACCGACTAAAGGAAGAATTAATGCTCATTTATCCACAATTTGCTAATTAAGTCGAAGAATGATGAGGAGTCTGTTTGCTTAACCTTATATAAGTTAACTTTCACAACTCAACAAATCAAACTGCATACCAACATCAACATTTCGATAATGTTGCTAATTTGTTTGGTCGTTTGTGATAAGAGTTATTTATCTCAGATCAACCTTTATTAGACGGCATATCGAGGCAAAAAAGCTTTGCTTTTTGCCTCTATTTTCAATTAGTACATTTTTCGAGAGATTAGAGACAGCTGGAATTCCAATTATGCATATCTGCGCAACTAATAGTTAAGAGACAAGCCACCACAAGAACCATTCAAGCACCGATTTTTCATTGCAGCTAGTTCTTACATCTAATTTAGAGGAAAACAAATATTTTTTAACTCAAGGACGTGTACATTGTTAATTCTTCAAAACTTAATCGGTCAGAGCAACAAGAAATATCCTTTTTTCCCCTTATCTTTACATGAAAAATCATCCCACCATTTTTCATGAACTATAATTCCCATTGTGGCTTTGGTGAAATTTCAATCGAAATTCATGAAACCGGAATGAAGCGAAACAGTTTATGAGTGTAAACTTTAATGGCCTTCTCTCTTATACGATGTAAGAGTAATTACTCGCATTATTCAAGTTCAAGGAGTCGTTCCTGCATTAATTACCACCTAAAAATGTTATCACTATCTCTCTTTTTCAATGCTTCTGTACAGGAGATTCATATAATTCTTAAGTACTGGGAAGGGAAAGGAAAGGAAATGCGATTCAATTGCATGAGAGTTCATTCGGTTTTCTCCTTATATTTTCGCTATAAAACCTCTAGAGAATAGAAAATCCCACCAAAACCACCGATATTAGATCTCAGTGCTATATGGAGGTTTCCTTGGTTGAGTTTATGCTATAGCCACCGTTACCGCCGTTTTCTCTGTCAATGATAAATGTTAGCTAGTGGATTCTGGTATACGACAAAGCATCGAAAAATTCAAAATTTAGATAGTCCCATTTTAGCGAATAACATACTCAACTCATTGTTAATTGGCAGCAATGGATGCCTAAGTTTGTTCTGAACTGAACACCACCTGCCTGAGCTATGACTCTCCTTTTCAATTAAATTTGAGCTCACTTTTATTTTAGTGAACTCAGATAAAATTTCAGTAGAAAGGGTTCTTCGAAACCTAAATTTGTTTTTTGGTTAAATAATTGTCAACCTAAAAAAATTGATTAAAATACCTCCTCTCTTGCTTTTGCGTTATCATTGTTTTATAAAACAGAAGCTAAATCAGTACTAACTAAACTAATCTTTGAATTATAGTTGAAGATCGCTAAATAAATTTCAGCAAATGTTTGCCAAATACAAGCGCTTTGAGAGGTACTTTTTTAGGGTCGACAAAGCCGAGGATATGACGGCCCATATCAAGCTGAAGCACCAATTCCGAGCGATGTTGCTTCTAACCGTTCTAGCGGCCCTGCCTACGATTTACTATATAATAGCGTACCGAATGTTTGTTCCTACGGGTCCTGTACTATTTCTGGCTGTCTTGTTTGGGTTCAAAAACAAATATTACAACACCATCCGGGCGTTATTTTTCATATTAATGACTATAAGCCCTCCAAGATATCCATCGACTTTAGTGCTAATAACTCCGGTGGCCCTCATATCTAGCAATCTCCAAATACTGGTCCATACTCATTCCCATAATTTGATGGTAGTGCATTTAGCTATCCAAGCCATTATATTCTATTTTTACGGTATCGATATCATGGTGGCCAGAGTACAGAAGATGAGTGCTGAAGAACTTGCCATTAGCGTTAAACAGGCAATGGGCTACGCTTTCCTGGTGGGATTTTTGAACCTGGGATTCATGAAGCTATACTACTCGCAGTTTTCAAAGCTCTTAAAAAAGCTTAATAAATTCAAAGATGACCTCTCAAGAGCGAATAACGAACTTAATTCGAAAAACATTCAACTCCAGGGTAATCTTGAATTGAAGGACGTTTTTATCTACACCTTCTCACATGAACTCAAAAACGCTCTCAATGGTCTGTTGGGTAATCTCAGCCTCCCCTATGACACCGGAAAGGACCCTCGAGTACTGCAATACCTGTCATTGGCAAAAGTCTGCGGAGAGGTTCTTAAGAATTTTGTACACAACATTCTTGATTCTGGGAAACTTGAGAACGGGACCTTGGAGGTCGCGCCTGAGAGAAAGAATGTAATGCATTTCATGCAGAATGTATGGGCTATTTGCGGTAGGATCATACAGAATAAGAGACTCAAAGGGTATTTAGAAATAGAGAGGAGCGTGCCGAGGTATTTGGATCTGGATGAGCAGAGAATGATTCAGATAATTCTGAATTTAACCTCAAATGCCTGTAAGTTTACGGAGAAAGGCTACGTGCGTCTTAGTATACGCTGGCAGACGATTTCTGCAGCTCCATCGAGGAATACGGAGAGCACAAATGAGCATAATATCCAAATGAGAAGCGAAATAGAGAGAAAATCCAGAGAAGAAACGCCTCCTTTGGAAGATTTGTTAGAGTTTCCTGAGGGTCATCCATCAAAAAGAGAAAGCCAGCATTTAGTGACTGAGCGTCAAAAAAAATTTATTGCTGGTTCGCAGTTCTATCAGCTAAACACTTCGAAATGGCAGTGGGACGCTGATGAAGTATTACCATCAAAACTACCTGGAGGCGCAAGAGGAATCCTTAGAATTCAAGTTTTGGACTCTGGATGCGGTATGAGTGAGGAAGATCAAGCCAAACTGTTTCAGAAATTCTCCCAAGTAAGTCAGGCTGCAGGCCAGAGGAAGGTGGGAACAGGCCTAGGACTCTGGATCTGCAAAGAGCTTGCGAGTCGGCTTGATGGAGACATTAAAACGCGGTCTGTCGAGGGGCTAGGTTCAGTATTTGAACTTGCGATTCAGACTAGAGTTTCTCATAGTCCGAAAAAACTCCACGAGCTTCGTTCACCTGGCAGAGCCAGTACTACGTGGTATTTGCCATCATTCGAGCAAAAGGCTCCGAACACGTTGAAGATCCTTGTTGCTGATGATGATAGTTTTAACATCGAACTCATGAAAAACTTCCTTAATAAATTTGGAATCGGCTATATTTGTGCGTATGATGGTGAAGACGCTGTCACGCTTTTCAAAAAACACTATAAAGAGATTGGATTCATTATCACTGACAATTTCATGCCGAAGAAAACAGGAGCTGAAGCGGCTCTTGAAATCACGAGCTTTTTAAAAGAGAATCAACTACCGAAAGTCCCTATTGTATGTGTATCTGGGGATTTGAAGGTGACTGCCGGAGAAAGCGGTTTCACTAGCATCTTCCAGAAACCTATCAATTTCGACCGACTGAAAGAAGAAATAATGACTATTTACCCTCAAGTCGCACAACAAGCCGATATCCCTTGATATCATTGTGTATATTTCGATAGACCTCATTTTTGATTCTTAGCAAAGCTATTGCCGCACTATTTTCAAAAAATCTGATAAATATATATCCTGTATCATTTTCATTTTGACCATACCTCATCCTTAAATTGTCGCTAATTCTTCCTTATAAAAATTATTTCAAGATTTCTTCAGCTCTATGATAAATCTCGACTTAGTGCTGGATGTTATTTGGACTTTTGTTTTTGTTTTTGATTTTTGTTTGTTATGATTAGGGTTTTTCAATATATTAACATTAATGTGAATGATATTAATTTTACATGAATAAAGATCAAGCAATCAAACTACTACTATATATTGTTGGTTTAGTCTTCTTCTTCATGTCTTTTGAGTTAACGATTATTTAATGTATTACTATTAGGGTCTCCTCCAAACCATAATGTCTCAATCCAATAGAAATCGCATTTAATTCAATAATTCGTCAAGAGCATTGTCTGTGATTGCGACAGCCTCCATCTGAACATTCGTTTGCGGTATTATCAGCTCCTTAGGACGAGATTCCCCAGGCTGAACGTAAGGATTAAACCTATCTAGCGTTTTCTTCTGCTGCAACTGATTCTCGAGGAGACTCTGGTGTGTGATACCATTCGCGTCATTGGTCTCTTTATACCCATTGCTTGCTGTTCCAGTATGCACTAACCCGTTAGTCGGTTGCTTTGTTTCGGTTGTAGCGCGAGAAATTGCCGCTTCGTTGAGACTTCTGATAGGATCGACTGGAGGGGAGATCA
>ENA-UOTZ01000700-UOTZ01000700.1-compost-metagenome-genome-assembly--contig:-NODE-700-length-27337-cov-13.850257_pt1 | contig 27337 bp, 25 predicted proteins | sample MGYA00238144_ERZ746983 | MGnify/ENA primary metagenome ERZ746983 (study PRJEB28759, sample SAMN06268863) | compost metagenome | isolation source: single cell | place: USA: California, Emeryville, Joint... | reverse complement strand
AGTTTAACGGCTTTTTCATCATATACGTTCGTGATGTATATCCCTGGTAGCCCTTCAACTTTCGTAAAATCCGCTTTTCCAAAAGGAGTTCCAATTTGATAGTGAAGAGAGTCTGTGTATCGCAAACCTGTAGAATCTGAGAGATAAAGTGTGCCGTATTTAGAAGCTGGTCCTTCGTGGTTGATGTGGAGAAAAACGCGATCTTTACCATACTCAAGCAACGTATAAGAGTGTTCTTTCAGGTTTTTGATATTGGAAGAAAGCTCGATTGGCGCAAATTTGTAATTGGGAACCATAGCATCGGCAACTAGAAAACGTATTTCTTCTTTCGCAGCGTCTCTGACTTCGATAGCAAACAGAAAATGTTCAGATATGAGGAATTTGTTACCGCCAGGCACCAACACTGTTTTATTTTTGAAATAATCGTCGCTGTATGCTATCTCAGCTTCTTCTATCCATTTGTCTGAGCTCTGATGCCCTTCTTTTTTGGTGATATGAGAAACGATGATCCTCTCTTGCGGTATAGAAAATGCTTGAAATATGTTTTGGATAGCCCACGAAAACCCAATCACATAGCTTCCGATGAAGTTCCAACTGTCTCCGAGGTCTTTTGAAACATAGAGCTTTTTATAACGACTGCAAGTGTCAGGATCTTCATCTTCCTCACAGTCAGACCAGGCAGCGCCAAGGATATAGTCTCGTATCACTGGATGAAATTGGAAGGAATGGAAGCTGATCGAAGTGCTGAATGGTCTTATTGTTTGACCGCAATCGTCTGTTACATAGTGCTGGTCAACGCCGATAAACAAAACGACTTTAGTATCGATTTGGTGTTGAAGGAATTGAGTTATTTTCGTATCTTTTCCTTTGGAACTGCTCAGAGGCATTAGCCCTTCCTGAGTAAGATTTATCCAACGGAGGCCATGAAGTTCCGAAAGATAGACATAGCCGTCACTTGATAATGCTAACAGGGTTTCTTTGGCTGGTCCTGACACATCCGATGTGGTGTCAATGCAAAAGATAACGTCAAGAATTGGGCTGTCAAAATAAGTTGAGTTAAATACGATGTTTGCTTCGTTATGTCCGGATAATGGTGCATCATCATCTAAGTCATCACTGCTTTTCGCTTGTTTTTTCTCAGTGGAGTCGGAATCATCTTTCAGTATCCGTGCCGATGAGGTAGCCTGAGGATCTTCTGCTGAAAAATTTTCATTGATGAGTATTGAGGAGGCTGTATATTGAGTGAGAAATAGCAGGACTATTGCTGTAGATAACAAGTGTCTCCTTGTTGTCATTAGGCGTTTATGGATTAGCTTTTTAAGGATCCAAATTTTTTATTGATAAATAGTTTGAAGCGAAGTGCAAATCTTATTAATTAGATACGTTTCAGAGCTCCTCAATTATCCTAATATCAACGTCTCGAAGGTCTCCCTGCTATTCTGCTATTGTTAGAGTGCATAACAGTTTAACCTAATTTTTCAGCAAGAATTAAAAAAATCCATGTTTTTCTTTTCTATGCACATGAAATGAAAATGCAAACTAGTAAGAATGAAGGACGTTGAGCTCTCGAAGTCTATTTTTGATATTGCTGATCTCATTATTCAAAAGTTCTATCTCTCCTTCCAGCTCCTGTCTCTTCCGAATGCTTGCACTGTTTTTAATTTTTACTTTCTCTAGCTTCTGCAGTTCATCTTTTGCCTATTAAACAAATTATTTGAAAAACCTAGCGTACACATTATTCTACGTCATCTCGCTGCTGCTGCTTTTTGAGTAAATCGCTTTCAAGCGTCTTTACTTGCATCTCTTTTTCATACATCATTGCTAACGGATTATTCGCCTTAATATGAGGCTCAGGTTCTCTTATCGAGGCATAATCTTTCTGTCTTGACGATGGTGTTCTTTCTTGTTCAACATTACGCCCTTTCGATTTCGGCGTCTCTTCTTGAAGATGAAAGCCCACAGTACCTAATCAACCGTATTAAAAATAAAGCCGAACTTTTCATTTACTATCGGTGATATGAGAGCTTTTCTTCGCCGTCCTCGATTGCTGTCCAGAACGCTCCGGCTCTCCGGCGTCCTCCCAGACAAGCAAATTCGGGGAACTCTGAAACACTTGACCTCTGTTACTCTTCGAGGGTTGAGGATTCTCTGGTGGTAAATTATTTTGAGTCGCCCTCCCAGTTTTCTCTTTAGCTGTGATGGCTCTCTCTCGGTTCTGTCCTTGCCGAGCGCTTTCATCAGCTTTGGAATATTTGTCGAACTTCTTCGAGTCAGCTTTCGGAATTTCGTACTCTTTTTCCGTGGTAAAATTATCAACTAGCGCAGGCTCTCTCCATCTTTCACTGTACTTACTAGAAGGTTGGCTCTCTGAAAGCTGAGACTCATATTGGGATCGCTGCTTTCTATACACGTACTCATTTCGCGGTTGGGATTCCGCCTCTCTGCTTGACATTTGCTGCCGTAATTGATTGAGCTCTTTGTAAAGGTCCTGCATAAGAGCTGCTTGCTCCTAACATGAAGAATGAATGATGTGACTCTTCATTCTTGAGAGATTCAGTACCTGGTAGCTTTTATCAGATCTGTTCATCATAGCTTGCATTTGAGTCAGCTCTCTTGTATATTTCTCTAAACTGAGCTTCAACGATGTTTCTTGTTGCTGGTAGCTGATAATTTGCTGTCGGTTGTCGAAAAGTTCATTTTTAATGTCCTCGTTTTCGTCAAGCAGCCCTTGGTATTGTTTACTCAATACCGCGTTTTGGCTGTTCAGACTCTCAATCTCAAGATTTGCAAAATTAAGCTGCTTTTGATAGCTCTCCGCTTGCTTTTTAATTTGAGTATTCTCGTTTTTGACATTCATGAGCTGTGCCTCAAGCTCTTTCACTTTTAAAAGATACTTCTCCTCATTCGCTCTGCAATTTAAACCATTACAATGCACTCTTTTAGGCCAGAAAATTACCTCAGATTCGCTATTTCGAGTTTATCCCCTTCTGCTTGCCTCTTGAGTCGTAAAAGCTCTTCAGATTGTTTATCAGTAGTATCTTCTTGTTGTCTACATGGCAAATTTAAATTCCATTTCGTTTAATTTATCTTCGCTACCTCTTTTGCTTTTCGAAAGACGACAGTTTAGTCCTAAGAGCTTCTACCTCGTCGTTGAGCTTAGCTTTTGCCGCGATTTCCAGAGATAATTTCTTTTTAACTTCCGCTAACTCACTTTGGTAGTTATCTTCTTTGTTTTCTTGTTCTCCCATCTAAATCAAAAATTATCTCGCGATCAAAATTACAAAAGAGTATCACTCGCCCGCGCATATCCTGGATTCGATTCTCAAGTATCTCTATTTCTTCTCTATGCGCATTTTTCTCCTCGAACATTCTCTGTTTAAACTCTGCATCACAGAGCAATTATAAGATAAATTAATAAATTTGCAAAAATCAGAGAGAATATACCTTCAAAATTCTTTGCTGATTTCTCCAATTGGTTCATGTATTCTTGGCATTTCTTCTCTAATTTCTGCAGAATTCATTTGTGAAATAATTAGAAAGAAAGCCAATACTTTTGAATTCTCGCGTTCTCTCTCAAGCGCCAGACTTAATTCATTGAATTTAGTCTTCATTAAAAAGGCATCACCTGCTTCAGCCTGCCCTTTCGTTGGATCTATAAATTGAGTGAAAGAGCTCTGCAGATTTGACTCGAAGCTTCCTTGTGTTTGAAAGGGAGGAGGGAAATACCCATAAGGCATAAATCCTGGTGGAAGACCATAAACCTGCTGCTGCTGGTAATAAGGGAAATAGTTTGAAGTAGCTTTCAAGTTTAAATTGATATCTGACTCCGCTTGTGACACCATGCTGTCCTGTCTCATTAAATGGAGATCTTGATTGCTATTCCCTGCTTTCGAATCAAATGAACTACGATCTTGATGCCCAGAATGCGCTTTTTTGTAGTAAAGCACTTCCTCTTCTTCGTCATCATCCTGGCGTCTCTGATTATTGTCCTCGTCGTCGCTGTATTGTTCCTCCTCTTGTTGAACATAACGCTTAACAGGCGATTTTTTTGAGTTATCAGCTTTTTCCAATGCGCTTGGGTTCTTAGTTGTTTTGCTATATATTATTTCTGACTGCTTATCCTTCTTTTGATACTCAGGCTCATCAAATTCGTCACTAATATCAACTCTCTCTGGAATCGCGTTTATATCATAAGGAGTGTAATCATTGTCATATTTCATATTTTTATTCGCTTGCATAGAATTGCTAGACTCCGATCCCTGCTTCTGTGATTTCGTGACAGGCTGTTTTCCAGTCAGAGTCTTTGTTGAAGAATTAGTTTCTGCAGTTTCTTTGAATTTTTGGAAAAGTTTGGACTGCTGAATGTTCTTTATGTTTATGTTTTGCTCCAAATTGCTTCCGAACTTAGCTTCCTTCTTGTTACCTTCAGTAGAACCAGCTTTTGTAGGTGTTTGCTTCATCTCGAAGTAAGCTAAAATAATTTTTTATTGTGAAAATTTCTGCGCAATAAGATTAGATCTATTCGGAATGCTTTTGAAAGATCATACGGCATGACTAGCAGATGAAAGTTTGTATCCGTTGAGGGCAGCGGATGAATAGCTTTTAGCACTTGAGTTTCTAAATATAAAAACAAATAATTCCAATTTTGTCGGGAAATCAATTAGATTCATTCCACTTCGGCTCGTTGCTAAAGGTTATCGGCAGCTCACGAGCTTGCTGCATAAGGATGAGCGTGGGAGAATGTCTCAAAAATTAATATTGAAAGCTCTTAAAGAAATTTCAAAAGCTGATTGGCTAGCTTAGCTTGATAATAAGGGGATCCGATATTGACGAAAAGGATAATTCCTATTCTGAGAAACTCTACCAAGGACCTATTTGGTGCACTCTTTCTATTAATATTCATGCTAATTTTTCGCCCTAAACATACAAGATTTGCCTTTAAATCTTTTTATTGTATAAAAGAAATAAGACTACTGACCTTCTGATCATGGATATTGAAAACAGCGGCGTGAATTCAAGTAAGAGAAAAGGAACTTTTCAAAATGGCTCTCTTGTTTGATGTCCTTTTTCTGGTTCTCGGCATTCTTGAATCAATTGGCATCTTTTTTCTGATATACCACTCGAATTAAGTAAATCATAGCCTCAGGTGTGAGTAAGTTAGCTTGGTGTTCAGCGAGTAAAACTGGAGGAAATGTTATAAGCATATATGATCTCAGTAACGGTGAACGCACTGTGCTACAGGGAATTGAGTTGAAAAACGCCATGACATGTAAATATACTTACTTTCTGGCCTCTGTTTCCTGCTTTTTTTTTCGAATGTCTAATGAATACTAAGCTATGGTTTAGTCTATTGGAGCCATGTGATGGCAGTCCAAAATCCCAAGCTTCTCATCTCTCTGCAGCACTGCAAAACTCAATGTGCAAATTTTGAAGTGTTTGACCTATCAAAACTCAAATCGGTTTATACATTTGGAGAAATCCAAGGGGGTAAGGTCTTCTCTTGGCTTCCATTTAATTTTTGTGTTTCCGCAGTAGTAGGCCAAGGTCATTTTGCTTACCATGCTGGAAAAAATATTGCTGCGCTGATTCCCGTTGAGGGTCTTATCAGCTATCATTTATTTGACCTCGAGAGTCTGAGCATTCTTCGTAAAACAAAATGGAATGAGAAGCAGACGGGTATACTTCAAAAGAATGGATGGAATTATTTTTTCATGCCTTAGCTGCAATTGGTGGCATGAATTTCAATCCTGAAGGAAACAAAATAGCCACAATTGATCAAGCAGGTATGCTTGTGTTAAGTGAAGTTAATTCAAGTGACGAACTTGCTAACTTCAATGCCCCCATCCAAGAATACTATATGATATGTGACATAGAGTTTCTTTTCACCATGCTAAAAATTTATAATTGCAGGGGATAATAATAGATGCAAGTGGAATCCACTCTCATCGATTCCTGAGATTTATATCAAATATTGTCGGAATCGGCTCAATATATATGATACCGAGAAAAAAACCGTGGTGTTAAAGGATCCTGTTCTTTTGGAAAAATCAGCCGATCATCCTCATCCATGTAATATTATCTAAAATGAAAGAGTATTCACTAATCGAAATGTGTATTTTTATATTCTGGCCAGATAATTGCGATATCGATTGTCGAGGAGATGGGAATCTATTGGCTACGTGTGGCATGGGAAAAAGTATAGAAATATTTGATAGACGCAAAGGAAAGCTGGTGAATACGTTTGCAAACATTCATAAAGGTGAGTGTCATTGAGAGAGAGAAGAAAAAAAAAAGCATATTATGTTTTGTTTTGAAATGAGTTCAGAAGATGTGAATTGTGTCAAATGGAGTGAAGATGGGAACTTTTTAGCGACAGCTTCTGATGATACAACAGTTAAATTGACTGATTTCGTGTCAGGTAAAACTTTGTTTAAAGGCTTTACGGTTGATGACAGTAATATTGGTCTGCTACTCCTTCCAATAATTTGAATTTGTTATTTTGAATAGGATGGGCAACTTCGATCTGCTATCTTAACTAGAGAGTTGTAACAGTAGCTCAAATAAATTGGATATTTATTGCTTCGTCATTACAGCTTCTGCCTTGATTTTGTATATTTATAGACTCATCACTGAAGAAATTCAAGAAAAATTATAGAAATGCGACATAAGGATTATAAATAAGAGCAGTTCGAAGTGATTTTGAAATAAGTTCATGGGCCTAGCAGTGGTGGAAAACACCCAGGGTTGTCTATTGTCAAATTTATAGTGCAAATCTTTTTGGTGAGCTATTACAAGGGATATGTTAGAAATTGTTTATCAACTGTTCAAGGTTTTCGAGAGTGTTGGTTCTCCCGACACAAGCAAGCGACTATTCGAGATATTCATCAACTTCATAGCGAAATTTGTCTCACAAATCAACTAAGTTAAGAGAATTGCACTAATCTTTGCAGCAGCTCTCAATTCTATTCACTTGCTGATATTTTACACTATTCACAACATTTTTTTTTTCTTATAAAAGGAGAAATAGTCAGTTTTTCCGAGTTATTCAAAATTAAAATGTCTCCGCACAACCAAAAAAAAAAAACCTGCAAAAGTATGCAAATGACTATTAGACGACCTCTCATTCGTCAAGAACTTGCTGGTAGAACCAATTTTGACTCCCACTTACAATATGTGAAATCTCTTAAGAATCTTCGTACCTTCTGAATTTCCTGATGAGTTTTGGCTGTTGTTAACGCCCTACTTTTGGAAAATCTACACCGCGTAAAAAGACAAACGAATCAAATCCTATCGGAACGTAATAGTTCAAATCTTATTCTCAAAAATTTCCAGAGAAATCAGATAAAAACACAGTATCTATTTTAACCAGTTATTACTTGTAATAAACCAGTTAACCAGCGAAAACTTAGTTCCGAGTTATTTTCATTCAGCGCATTGTCCACCAAAAAAAAAAATGTTGTTTGAGTCCAAACAGACACGCACTCAAAGCAGAGGGCTGGTACCCTTCTTTAGCTTTAGAACAGAGAATTAGAAAGCAAAACACTAAACTCATCTTAATTAAAAAAAACTTGAACTATTTTCGGCGGTCGATTAATCGCACTGAAGACAAAAACCGAGACAGCTTCTTGTTTATTCTGAAATTCAATAATAAAGGCCAAGCGATTGGATTCTTGATGGATTCTTAATTTTTGATTTGGTTGAAATGGAAAACATGACTCAAGCCCTCATGCCCCAGGTTGACAAAAGCAGCCCTTCTGAAGAGAATTTCTTCATGAAAAGTCGCAAAATATTTCTCTATAAGCTCTTCACTCTCCTTGAGGTAATTACCAAAAGTTGTTTATTCTCACGTGTCATTTTTTATAGGAGAACGAGCATTCAGATATCATAAGCTGGACTCTTAGTGGAGATAAATTCATTATTAAGGACCCGGTTCTCTGTGCCCAAGCGGTCCTACCAAGAGTGTTCAACCACAATAAATACTCTTCATTCACAAGACAGGTATATCCCAGATGATCCTATTCCCTAACACAAGTTTTTTTGATTTCTAGTTGAGTTTCTACAGATTCAAAAGGATATCAGATAAAAATGGGAATAGAATTTACTACCATCAATATTTTATGAAGGGAAAGCAGTATGAACCCCTACGTTGATTTTAGACTTATTGTGATCAGGGAATTGCTGGAGATGATTGATAGAGTGAAGCATAAGCGAAGTGCAAAAGCATTCGAGCAAGAGGAGAAGGAAACAACAAAAAGGGACTTCGAGGCAGAGGTAATAGAATTCAATTGCGTCATTTTATAATTTATCATTAAAATTCAGCAATTGAAACTCCTGAGCAGAATCGCAGCATTGACTGAGCAACTCGAAGAGTCGAGAGAAATCATCAGAACTGTTGAACTCGAAAACGAAAGACTCAAAAGTTACATCAAGCAGCTCACGTAATTAATAAATGAAAGCTGAAGAAACCAATCATTGAAAAACATTAGAAAGCGAGAGTCTCGACTGATAGATTCGTTTGACATGCCTCATGTGCCTCAAATTCCTCGATACCTTAACAGAGAGCGTTTTAGTGCAACTCATCAGACTTTCTTAACACATCATTGGCCACCAATTTTTACCGCAGAAGGTAGAGAACCTCCAAAATTCATCACAATTCAGACGATCCCTAAAATCAATCGCGAGCAGGAAATCAAGAATGTAAGATAAAGAGCAAAGCAGATAATTTATTTTTCTATGTTACGACTAGGAATTCGAGTTTAACAATCAGAATTTGAATCATTCGTACCTTCTTCCTCAAAGGCCACGATTCTTAATGAATTTCAATCGATCCTCTAAAGACAACTATGAAAAAGGACATAATTCTCTCTCGAAAAAATCTTCGGTCATTCAGGCTTCCAAGAGCAAAGTAATTGAAAAACTTATCAACTCAGTAAGAATACTCGAATAATTAGATGGATGCTAAGGAAACATATCTAAAAGGGTGTCTGCAATTGAATTCAAATCTCGAGAATAATGAATACTACGAAGAAAATGATGACCATGAGAGCTCATGTTAGCGATAGTTTTTTAAAATAACTATCTGAAATTAGACTCGAGATCGTTTGATGACTTCTAAGAAATGTTAGAAATCGCCCATCGAAAAATTTTCTCGCGATTATTTGAACAATTTTGTGATATATTGTCAAATTACATTACATTATACATGTAGTGAATTAATTATGGTAATTGCTTAAAGTATTGAATTTCATAATCCAAACCTCCTCTTTCTTTTTATGAATACTTTCGAGTTTTGAGATGAACTCATCTCAAGCTAGCAAACAATATTATGAAGGATGATTGGAAATCAAAGAAAGTGCGAAGTATGGATGACTTGCAGTTAGAATTGAAGCCAATCGATGTATTGATTTTTTATTTTAGCAGAAAAAAAAGTTTTGCTTTTTCTCAATCTTAACGACTGCTACTCTGCAACAATTCCTCCTTCTATTGATCTTGTAATAATGCTGCCAATACTATCAAATCCAAAATCATAACACTTTCTGTAATCTCCTATCAGCCTTAAAATCAATTTATTAAATTTGAAAGATTTATTTTCTCTCTAAATAAAAAGTGAATTATTGACAACTTTGAGAAACCTGCCTTATTTGAATGTCATTAGATCGATGTTTTCCTCCTCTTACAAGCGCTAAATACAAAAACTTTAATTTGCTGTACCAAGGGTCTTATTACAAAATCTTCAAAGCAGAATCCAATGATGGAAAAACCAAATGTAATGTCAGAGTACTCGATCTTGACTCCGAAACAGTTGAGAAAGATTACAATAGATATGCCAGTCTCTTCATCCAAGAAATTTTAAGATTCGCTACAGCGCATGGACAGCTTAACTCAATAATAATTGAAGATTTCGAATTATCCAATAACAGGATGGCGTTCATCACGACGCCTTATCATTCTCTTGATGAAGAAATCATTCAAGAGAGTTCTGTCGAATCCCTTCTGATGGATATATTATCTGATATAAATTTCGTTCATGAAAAGATGAAATTATCTGAATTGACTATCAGCACAAAGACTATTTTTCGCTTAGAAGCTCACACGACTTTTTTCTTGGGAGATTGGGGAACAGGAATCCCAGAGAAAGAGCTGAAAACTATCTCAAAAACTGAATTGGCTCCAAATAAACATACACATGATGGTTCAGGTGTTGAAGGCTTCATGCTTGGAATTGCCGGGTTGATGGCTATGAACCTAGAAATTTATTACATTGAGCGACTACTTCAAGAAGAGGATGAAAGTTCATATGAATTTCACCTTGAAAAGGTATTGCTGAAGCTCAAGGAAAGTCCGGCGAAATATATCTTTAAAAAGATTCTGCAAAAAGACGTCCGTCGGAGATGCAATGTAGACAGACTTGCTTATCTACAAATACCTACAGGTAAATGCAGCAATAAAAGAATCTGAAAGGTTAACTTTGGTTGCAAGATGAGAAACCGAAACTGATATGGTGTTCAATGAAATCCAATATTGTAAACCTTTCTGATCTTGAGAAGACGAAAAAGCATGTATTTCAAGGGGTGCAGTTAATGACACCATGTATCAAATTGCCTAATTCAGTAATATAATGTAATTGGATAGCTCAATTAAAACCGGGAGGATTGACGTATGTTGAACATATTCCTCATTCCAGTTATATAGTCTCGCTTTACGAACATCAAGACCTGAAAAGTGCGAATTTTGGCCTTTTCGACACTTCTTTGAATATGAAAAATGTGTTTACCTTGGGCGATATATCCAAATGTATATCAAGATTCTACGCTCATTCCTAACAGCCTTCTAGGTGCTGTGTCTGGAGGGTTAGCGATCAACTCAACGAAAAATTATTTAGCCCTATTTTCAATCGAAAAGAGAGTGTTGTATCACTTATTTAAAAGTCAAACTGGCGAACTTCTCAAGAAAGCCGGATGGATTCCCGCTCATAAAAGTAACCAATGATTGAATCTTGATCACTGAAACAGCACTCCAGGCTATGTTGAAAGCTTGGACTTCGATCAAGAAGGAAATAAGATGGCCAGTCTTGACGGAGACGGTCGTCTATTAGTTTCAGACGTGAACTCTGGTGAATTGCTCTTCGATTTGCCGATCGAGCAGATTGTTGGAACATGTATATTCAGTAATGATTGCCTTTGTTTTGACCCTAGAGTAGGTTCGAAAAACAAGTGCCAATGGGTTCCTTTAGCTACAGTGCCAATCATTGCAGTGAAAAGCAGCTGGAATATGCTGCATTTAGTTGACTCAGAAAAGCAGATACTACTACAGAAAAATGGTGTGAAACTAGATGAATCATGTAGCAAAAGATTTGAGACGAATCTAATAACATTTTCAACCTTAGATACTTACTCAATGGATTGGAGAAATGATGGAAATCTCTTGTTGAGCGGCGGAACAGACAAGAATGTTAAAATATACGACCGTCGAGCAAGAAAGGCAGTAAAAATCTTTAAAACTCCACATGTGTGTAAGCACCAGAGACCATGTTAGCGGAGCTTATTTTTTGTTTGCTTGTAATAGATGCAGTTCAATGTGTTAAATGGAGTCCAAAAGGAGATATGTTCGCTTTTGGGACCTCAAATGGTGTCGTAACTGTCATTGATTTTGTATCGGGACAGGAAGTCTTTGTTGATGACACATCAGATGGAAGTAAATTTCTTTGGGGGAATATTTTTGTTATTTACTTAATGAACGTATAATAGAGGGCGTTGGTTCAGTTGGTTTTCTGCAATTATAGTGTTATAATAATCTCTGCTGATTCAAGCTCTCAAAATACAACACCAGCAGTTTTCCTCATCAATGTCCAAATTTTATCAAGGCGATAGTAAATACGCTATCTTAACCTATAAAATTAAAGCGGCGATGCAAAGAGCAAAAAGCTTGTGAAGACTGAGTGAATTCAGGACTTAGCGATAATTTATTTGCTTCTAACTTATATATCCGAATACCATTGACTATGCTTTGATATTTTTCATTTAACTTATTGAATGGATGTCAACTGGTGAAATAGATATTTTTTGGAAGAATAAGTAGCATTTTTGGGGGGCAAAAGCTATGAGCTATGAAAGAATTTTTTCATATTGTGAATGTACTTGATTGAACGTAACTCCTCGGTATGTAAATATCATATCAATTTGGAATTGCTTTAATAAGGTGCGAATAATTTGATAGTACTATATTCACACACAATTTGAATGACACTCTAATGATGGTCTGATAAAAGCAACAAAATACAACTTTTTACGATTTGATCTTGATTCGATCTCCAGATTACAAACTAAAGCTTGAGCTTATTTGCTTGATGAGATTTAAATTTTATATTGTTTGTCCTCTTGAAATAAAATTTTCAGAAGAAATAAATTCCAATAAAACCAAGGTGATCCTCATGCGTGCGAGCGGAGAATCCGACCTCCCTGAATTTACAGGGATTATTAACCCGAATCCTCTCCGGAAACTAAGACCTTCGACCAATTTTACCAAGCACCAACCGTATTCCCATCGAGCGAGAGATCGCTCGAAGGACCCTGTTTCAAATGTATTCGCTGAGCCGAACGATGAATCTTTGAAATTATCTCCGCAGCAGCAACAGAGCGAATATGTCTTAGTTGAGCGCTACAACAGACCTGAAAGACTCCCTTTTTACAAGCCGTCAGCAAAACAACTCACTCATAAAGGCCACCGACCTCATTTCGGGGTTTCTAAAAACATTGAGTCTGAAATAACCAAGAAACACAACGAAGCCGTTCCTTTTTTATTGCATGTGTCAGAGATCAGCACGGATGATCCTACAGCCCAAAAAGAAAACGAAAAAAAGAATATCCATTCTCTTAGCCCGGAAAGACTCCCGAAACTTCCCTCTCAGAGTAGAAGTGTCACGCCGGAGCGTCCAAGGGAATCAAGAGTACCCATTAGCCTCACACGAGGCCAGAAATTTCCCAGAGTCTCTCCATTAGGAAAGATAAACGTTGAAAATTGCCCTGAGAATCAATTGGCTGTTGAAGGTCCATTACATCCTCATGAAGGGATAGTGATAAGAAAATTAGAAGCTATCAGTGATCGAAGTCAATGGCGCAGACCTGAAAGGACTGGTTTGACGGAGAGAGGTTCTAATCCCAGAGCAGAGGACCGAAGCGATTTTATAAATGGCTCAATAGCAGGGCAGGGACTAAAGATGAAACAGGAGCCAAAAAAACTATATTGGAGATCTCAGCACTTGAACGATCGTGTGACCCCTCCAAAGCCCAGGAAAATATCTGATCATTCGAGCGGCTCGCTTGAATCAGAGAAAGCTTCAGCCCAGAAAGCGGCCGTTTGGGACGATATCAGTGAATTAGGGGAAGATCCTGCTTCAGCGCATTTCCCAGTTACTGAGCGGGAGCTCCAATCGAATGAACATTCCAAGAATTTTCCAAAGGGATATGTGTTTCGGTCTCATACTTTTCATAAAAAAATCATTCCTCTTAAGCAGAAAATTTGTTGAGAATTGTATAATTCGACAATATAGCCTTGCAGTTCTCAAAAAAGAGGGCAGTGTCTTTGTAATAATTAGAAGAGTGCTCATGAAGATTAAATATTATCATATTTTTACTTATCAAAGTTTCACGTTCTGTGTCCTTACTAATAACTCGTCATTTATATTTTTGTCAAAAAATATTTGTGAAATTTATTGGAAAAATCAACGCGTTCATTACGACTACTTATGTCTTATGTAAGAAGAAAACATTCTGAGCAAATAGCAATATTAAGTGGTAATTTAATTAAAAAACTCTCACTAGATTGAGAAAGGAAGCAAATTCTTTAGTGTAAATCAGAAAGAAATAAAATTTCTCTCAAAACTGCATCAATCGAGAAGAAATTAGAACATTACAGGAGATATTTCGGGAGCAAAATCCGAGATAACGCAGTTGCAACAACTCTAAACGCAATTTCTTGATATTGGCATCTGAATCTTGTTTGTTAGATATTTTCGCACTCGATCCAAACCGATTTGGTGTATGAATTTATCACTCTCAAATTAAATTATTCACCTCATTAATGTTTCTGTTATTTGAAATTTTCAATGCACTTCCTAGAATCACAGCAATTAGGCGGTCGCTTGGCCATCTGTACCGAAAATCCTCCTCTGCTTTTTTTTTAGCTCATAACGTAACGGTCTTATTCACTTTTCAAAACATATCATTTCTGCAATTCAGATCTACAAATGTTATACTGGAATTTCCAAGAAGATTCCTTTGAATGTTAGAGGAAGGAAGTATCAAATACGGTAAATTACGCAAAAGTCCATCAAAATTTCTGATGAAAATGATGAAAGAAACTAATATGATTATTGCCTCGAAATTTGATTAAGCTTTAAAACTTATTTATTTGCTTATCATTCAGGACTCGAGTGGATGGAAACAAAAAAGAAAAACTTCAAACAGCTAAAGTAGCGTTTGTCGGAAATTCTGCTGCTGGAAAGTCAAGCTTAGTTGCAATATTTTTGAAAATCATGAAAACCTCACCTCAAAGCAATGAGGAAATTCTTAGGGAAATCACCTCCACTGTTGGTATGTGATTTTTCACTTCTTGTCATTCAAGCAATTTCAATCTAGGTATTGACTACATATCTGTCGAGGCCATGATCTCAGAAAACAAAGCTATTAAACTGAATATTTGGGATAGGGCAGGAAAAATATCATGCATTGAATGGTAGTATTTTCTCAGGGACTCAAGGATTTTTGTTATGTGCAAGTCTGGAGGATGAAGTGGCCTCTAAAGATTTAGAATTTTGGGAGAATTTGATCAAGGATAACGCTCTACCAAATTGCAAAATAATGCTTGTGGGCACAAAAAGTGAAGGGAGGGTTCTCCCCGAATCGAGAAGGGTGATGGAAGAATATGCTGAAGGAAAAAATTTAAAGTATATCGAAACGAGCGCTCTGAGAGGTGACAACGTGAAAAAAGCTTTTGTGCAATTGGCTTGTGAGATCGATGAAGCAGGAATGGCAAGGTCATTCACTACAAATAATAGATTGAGGATATCGAGAGCAGATCCGGAGGATCAGCGGAGCGTGAATAATTGCTGTTTTTAAGATAAGCTTATTTAAAGAAAGTAATGTCCGTTTTTCAAAGTTGTGCTAGTAATAAAATCTTACTAACTAATTCTGAATGAAAAATATTTTCATGAGATTCGATATTTGCTCCGATAGATTGTTGCAATTGGTCATGGATTAGTATATATTTAGCAAATTTCAATCATCGCAGATTTTCGAAAGAGTTACTATAACTGTGAATATTTTTCTCCCAATCTAATGCCTTACATAAGCTTCTCAGCAGCTAAGGGACTTACCTTTTTCGCTATTTGCTATTCTTCGGAGATTTTCAAGTAAAAAAAAGTGCTTTCGTCGGAGCGGGATCACTTCTTTAATTCGTTTAACTTAGCCTTAAATTTTTTTATTAATTTAATTTTGTTTTGGACAAACTTACATATCAATATTCAAGAAGCACTCCTGCGAGAGAAATCCGTTCACACACCTCGATAGGTCCTAAGCTTGTTCTGAAATGTAAGAAATCTTAATCGTCAATCAGCTTCATCTTTGAGATTTTTTCGAAATTAGATTTTACGCAGGAATAGAAAGCGACAACTGCAAGGTTTGTTGGACTCTTTGATGCCAATGTACTCTGATCGTTCTTGATCTCAGCGTAATGGATAACCTTCAAAAAACCATCGATTAATCGTTCTAATAAACTTAAAATTTTAGCTCAAGCTCTAATCGTCATTTCTCAATTATAAAATTTAAAAGTATGAGCGCTCAAAGGATACCTGACTTTTTTTCAGAATGGATTCATCCATCCCTCGAATTCGAGGTTGACAAGGACGACCAGATTCTAGAAGTCAAAGGCGTCAAGAAGAATCGTATTATAACCATGCTAGCTGCTGCCTGTATAGCAATGGCTGGCTGGAATTTTTTTTTCGGAAAAACAATACCGGTTTTTCCTCTGCTTGTTGCTCTTTGCACAGTACTTCTTACATTTTTACGAGAAGGTGGGCTGGCAAAGTTCGCTTACTTCGCTCTGCTGCTGTCTCCAATAGTTACAGCACTCTCTGGAGAATTCTTGTGCACGGCTGCTGTCCTCATTCTTACATGCCATCACAGCTTTCTGATTACGAAATCCGCAAAGTACACGCTCTTTCACCTCTGCTTCAACGTGCTGCTTTTGCAGTTCTTTTGCACACCAGTGGGATGTGCGAAAATCAAGGCTATGTCCTCTGAAGCGATGGCTGAAGCCTTTGATGACAGTCTGGACCTAGTCTGCTTCTCGGCAGTTACATACGGCATCACGCTGTATTTCGAGGAACTGACTCATAATCGGCTAATCAACAAACTCTTTACTTTCAAGCAAAATCTCGATCAAGCCAATAAAACACTAAACGATGAGAAAACTGAGCTTTCGAAAAATATTCAAATGAAAGACACTTTCATATACTCATTCTCTCATGAGCTAAAAAATGCTTTAAATGGGCTTCTCGGTAACCTTTTTCTTGCTCTTGAAGAGGTAAAAGACGATAAAACTCTTGGGTTCCTGACAAATGCAAGAGTTTGTGGAGAAGTCTTGAAAAATTTCATTCATAACGTGCTTGACTCAGGCAAGCTGGAGAACGGAAATCTAGAGGTGACTTTCGAAAGAGCGAATGTTCGTGCGCTTTTGGAAAATACTTGGGCAGTCTGTGGCCAAATCATCCGAAATAAAAGACTGCACGGATTCATGAGGATAGCTAAGGATATCCCAGAGCATCTCGAGCTTGATCAACAGCGCATTATGCAAATTATGCTGAATCTCACGTCCAATGCGTCAAAATTTACGGACGAGGGGAAAATCCACTATGACATATCCTGGTCTTTGCCAGGAAACAACTCTCAGGCGTCGCCTGATATAGATCTAAACGAGGAAACAGAATCCGAGGAAAACTTCCACCAGTCTAAGACCTTCGAGAAGGCAGATAAAATGCTGCCTTGTGGGTCTCCTACGAAAAAATTCATGGAAACTGAATTTTATGAACTCAATTTTCAAAAATTCAAGTTTAGTGCTCGCGAAAACCTGTACTCTGATCTACCACCAGGAACCCAAGGAGTACTTAAAATACAAATATTTGATACAGGCTGCGGTATGAGTCCTGAAGACCAGAAGAAACTGTTTAAAAAATTTTCGCAGGTCGGGAAAAACGATGCACACAAAAAAATTGGCACTGGTCTTGGGTTGTGGATTTGTAAAGAGCTTGCTGAGAGATTGAATGGTGAAATCAAAGTGCATTCGATTCCAGACGTCGGATCAAGCTTCCAAGTGCTGATAAGGACGAGTGTGTCGCCAATAGGGCAAAAATCAGCAGATTCGGTCTCGCCGCATCTCAATCACTCCGGAAGCAGCACATTTCATAGCAGTAAAGGTAATTTTAGAACCCTCAGATCGAACTCAAGGTTCAGAAATCTGCTGAGTTCATCAATTGATATTGGTCAAATTCCTAAAAAGCTCGTGCTGATTGTTGATGATGACTGCTTCAGCTTGGAGCTGATGAAGAATTATATGAAAAAGCTTGGAATCGAGTATTTGTGCGGGTACAACGGGGAAGACGCGGTTAAAATCTATGAAGAGAATCATGATAAGATATGTTTAATATTTACAGACAATCAAATGCCGAAAAAGACAGGGACTGAAGCTGCAAAGGAGATCAGAACAATCAACAAACAGATAAAGAGAAGGTATCTTCCGATATTTTGTACGTCTGGAGATCCGATTAAATTTTCAGAAAACAAAGGGCCATTCACAGGCTTTTTATCGAAGCCGATTGAATTCCAGAATATACAAAATATTTTGAGGAATTACAATATTTTAGAGTAGTCTCTGGATTTAGTAGGTAAATCAGGCATTTGAAGGCGATAATATTCCAGATTTCATAAACAGTCTAACAGTTCTTTATAATATTGACGTCTATATCAAATAATTTTTTTTTAATTTCATTTGTTTAGATCATTCTATAACTAACAAATGGTTTCGTGAAGACATATTTGTTGATTGAAAAGGCTTCTTATGAATATCTATTTTTTAAGAGAGTATAAAATGGAAAATTTGCAGAGTACTCGTGGACTGAATGAATTTTTAGGCCATTGACCATGGAATAAGACATTTAATGGTCAGCCAGGTTTTGAGAATTGTCTTGTCTTTATTTGTAAATTGTTTGGTAGATTGAAGTACATGAAAAATCCGATCCTTTCTTAATAACCCATCATCAAGGGTCGAAACTCCTTCTCGAGTGAGGTGATATACATATATAAATTATATATAATTGTCAATTGAGATTCCAAAGGTTAAAAGAGACAGAAAACAATTAATTATATTTTGATACTGCTTTAAAATAACAATAGAAAATCAAAATTTAAAATCCAACATTAGATATTGCAAGCAGAGCAAAAGAGACTCCAGTGGAGAAAAAATATTCATTCAACGATGAATGCTAGCGTGAAAACTGACACAGATTATTAGTCTCAGATTGACTAGAATTGATCTAGAAAAGCATCCTGATGATCCAATGGCAATTCTGACAGGATTCTTTTAAAAAAAAAAGATGAAGATTTAAGTAGGATTGCTTGAATGTTATTGAAATTTCTGATGGTTCATAATAGAAAAATTATGTAAAGAGCCAACGAAGTTATATTCTGAAATAATGTTGTCTAAAAGTTATCTCAAGTTCATGAAGAGGCTGGATCTCACACAAACTTGGAACGATTTTGTAAAGGAGATTGCTCGTATAGAGTGATGCAAATATTTCTGGAAGAACAATTTAATGAAAATCACGCCTTGGCCAGGAAAGGATTGCTGATAGTTACATTTTGATGTCTCCAAAAAATATACAACTCTAGGTATTAATTTTATAAAGATATTTGTCTCGCTTATCATCAAGATATTTGAGAAAATAATAACTTATTTCAGCAATATTTATCTATGTTCGATTATCGACTCAGTGGTGAAGACTCGTCTATTTTTGAGCTCGAATGACCTTTATCACTATCATCTTCGGCGTCTTCATTAACAGCATCCTTCTCGAAAAATTTGTCTAAATATAGAAATAATTAGCTCAAAGGAAATATGGAAAAATAGAACTTAAAATTTCTATTCCTATCAGATTTTTCACATAAGTTCGAAGGACTGTAACTGGATCATTGTAATGCTTCTGGAAATCAAAACCATGCTGATTTGCAACTCTGAAATGCATACATCAGCTGTTAACAGTAAGGCTTATGGCCTAACTCTTACTTTATTAGGTTATGGTAGGTTTTCAATGTCGCAAACGACATCCCCACTTCGGCTGCTGCCTTATTCTTGGAGAGCTTTTTGTTTTTCCCAGATTTTGGATCAGGACATTCTTTAATCTGAAGGTTCCTCCAGTTTTCAATAGACTCAATGATGTCTCCTATTCTTCTGTCTTTGTCTCTCACCCTTTTCTTCTTCTCTTTATCTTTCCCTTTTTCCTTCAGCTTATTTGAAACGATGTTCAATGCAGGTTTCGACTGGCTACAAAACACCTCATCTTCCTTTCTATTCATTTTTTCTTTAGCTTTGGGCTCGTATTCAAGTGCTAATGATTGGTGAAGACGTATCCCAATTTCGAGCTTGGTTGCTGAAATTATAACATAACTGAGTAAAGTAGTATTAGAACCTGATATCTGCCTTCAATTTGTGTGATTTCTAATGCAGGAATTGTAGAACCTGCTGGTAATGGGTGTTTTCCACAGAAGATATACATACTCTTCTTTCGACTGTAGTAATAAATCATCCTTCCATCAAAAAGAAAACCTATCTCCTGCAGATTTTTCAGAAGGTTGCAGAAATCAATGCTTTGATTCTCTCGAAGTTCGACTCTGATGTTTGGAATGAGCTCTTTTTGATTTGTTGGAAGAGTTGCAAGAACCACATCAACCTAAACCAGGTGTTTGGGAAAAGTGTATTTAACCACGAGTTGTTTACATATTCAATTTTCGATGAGGGAAATTGAGTAACGCTTTTGGGGTTTGTTTCAAAAATAGCTTTTGTTACTGGCATTTTCGTAATTGTCAAACTAGAAATAGAGGCGCATGTTGAAAACGAATTCTGATTGAAGTCACTTGTTTGTATTTGCTTCATTTTCTGACATTGGATTTATTTCTGTGTGAAAGAGGCAGCAGAAATTAATAGCTATTATAATCCACTTTTTAATCACATAGACAGAAGATGTGGAAACAATATATTCCCCGAAAATTTGGGAAACGATTCGATAGTTTCTTATGGATTTTATTGCATAACGATACAATCTCTGCCCTAAAATCTGAATCCACCAGCACAAGTGGTGTTCGAAATGATATGAATCTCCTTGATCATGTAATTCATTAAGATCAGAAAGAAAATATATATATATTTTTTTTATTTCCTAACAATATGATGCTTATACTATATAACCAATCCAAACTTTCGTTTAGAGAGCCCAGTGTGTATTAAGTTTTGAGAAACGTTTCACGATTAATAATGATAGTAGTTTATCTTCCGCATTTCTGTATAGACTGTTATTTCAATAATTCAATAAAATCCTGAAATGGTAATCGAAGACAGCTTGCAAAGAATCCATGGTGGTGGCGTGAGGGTTGCCTGAAAGTTAAAATGAGAAAAAATGCGTGGAATGGTTTCTAGTAGCCCTTAATTTCAGGGTTCCTAAACATTCCACGAGCAAGTTAACGTGAGATGTTAACCCGCTCACCACCATGGAATATGCTTCAAAATCCGTTATTGTTACATTAAGTTAACTTCAGCAATGAGTGTCTCTTTTCACATCAAAAAACACTTAATCACAAATATACACTTCAAAAGCATCCATCTCAAGAGAGTTTTTTTGCCTAACCACTCAAAAAGTTTACAAGAAATCTAGCATCAAGTATGCTAATGATGGTAATTCCATGTGAATAATCGAAACTTCAGAAGACAATGCCATGATTGCGAGGTGGTGACATACCTTAACAGCCAAATATGATATCTCTTTTGAAAGAGACAACTCTCTCAAGATAAAATTAATTGAAAGTCTCATTTTATTGAGTTAATCGAACTCAAATTACGTGTTCTTTGAATCAGGAATAAAATTAAATAGCGCAAAATCTTGAATCAGAGCTCACTTTAATTATTTTAAAAGCCATTTAACAATCTGAGAATTCACAGCCTACTCAATCAAAGGAAGAGGCACATAAGGTACGCATTATTTTCAGAGAAAGTAGATGTCCTTTCAGATCCTTGTGATACTATTTTAGAAAAAGCTTCGCAATAGAGTTATCAGTAAATTGAGAGGAGAAGGGGTAAAGAAACCTCTCAATGATGGTTCTATTAAGGTGCGAGCTCTGTATGGAAGAGGTCTTATCCAATTTGCTAACTCTTGAGTGGTCTAAAACTTAAATTAATCGAAATAGTTAGCTTTGATTCCTGTCGGATCAACGGTGTTTTAATATCGTAGAAAATTTATTTTCCTTTAAGATGCTGTTTGTTTGGACTCAGCATAAAGAATAGCTTGGAGTATTAGCTAATCTCAAGACGAAAACAGTTTTAATTTCATTTAGAAGGCAATGTAGCATAGGAAATGCATCGTATTTGGCAAAGTAACAAAGTAATACGGATGAGTTAGGAAGTGCAAGATACATAAAAAACCAATTAGACTTTCTTTAAAAATTGATTGTGTAATTAAAAAAAAAAAATCGCCTCGAGATTCAAAATCTCTAACCTAACAAACTAATGCAATACTTTCGAATAGCTCTAAGTTTTGTTCTTGCGAGCCTGTTCTTCACTTTTGCCAGTAAGAGAACTTTATTCATTGAAAGAATTAACGTCTTGAAGGATGTCTGAAGATACTAACTATCCAAGGGGCCTCAAGAGCAAATGAAAATGAGAATTCGGTTATGCTGAGCTCGCTAGCTTCGGACTGGACTAGCTCCACGAAATTTGCTGCAAGTGTCTGGGTTAAAATGCACAACTGGCCTGACCCTGTTGATTATTCTTTTATCTTTAGGATAACAAATGCGGCGTAAGTATTCTCTTCCAATAAATATCACATCTTGATTTTAGTGATAATTCTGATTGTGGAAATGGTGGTAGAGCAGCCTTGTTTTTAGCACATCCTGCAGAGGGGACATTTGTCCATGGATCAAATGAGACCACTTGCTCCTACTGGGTGGGCACATCTGTATATATTAATTGTATTACTACAACTAATTTAATCATGAAATGTATGCAGACCAGAAATGATGTATTTATGACGATTGACAGCTGGGTATTCCTAGGGATGGGATCAAATAAGAATGATGGAACTACTTCCGGAATGAAATATAAACTCCAAAATTATGCAGCATTTGATGAGTGGTCCATGGTCAGCGCTGGTGCATATAACCTTTCGCAGCTTTCTTCAACTCAGACAAGAGTCATTCATGGACAGGATCACTCTTACACAGCGTCTTTTTCGTGTGACTACCAACTTCTCAGAGTTTATCTGGATTACTTTCCGAGTACTAGAGAGGAGATGTTGGACCTCGCATTAACGGGCGCGGATACATCCACCTTTCGTAATCAATTTCGTTCTTTTGTTCATGATTCAATTCGCTTTACTTTCATAGCTATTACTTTTTACGTTTTCCAGTTCGAGTCAGATGTCTTACAGAATAATAATCAAACAGCACCAGTTACTAAATACACGAGCCCGACAACGCAAGAGGCAACTAATTCAACTAAAGGTGATTTTTTGAATGCTGTGAAAAGTTATTAAAGTTCAAAAGGAATTTCATCGACTGATCTTCCGAGTCAACCTTTCTTCGGCGGATACAACGTTCTACACTGCCAACCCGGCAAAGTCTTAACTTTTAACTCAGGTCAACAGAATCAAAATGGATTCATCATTGCATTCGACCTAAAGCCTCTTGGTTCGGATTCATTTGATATTTACACTATCCTGTCAATCAGGAATTCCTCGACACATGCTGTTGTGGGGACCCTTGATGTTCAAAAATCAACTTCATCATTAAGGTTCAAAGTTGAGGCACCTGATGCTGGCCAGAGTGTGACGGTCTCGACTATAGTGACAACAAGTAAATTGAATACAAATACTTCCTTCGCAGAACTTAAAATGTTCAAAATATCCAAAAATAATAGATACTTGGAATAATATTGTTGTGGAAGTTGTCCAGGCTTCACCTGCAGATATTCCAACAGGATATTTTTCAGCAAGGATAATTGTGAACGGAGATTCTATTGATAAGTCGTATTTTGGAAACTTTGAATTAAGCAACAAGCTGTTCGGAAGCATGATAGTCTCTATTGATTTATGTGGCAAATTTAACAGCGGAACAACTACACTTTCTACTGACAACACTGGCTCTAGCGATATTTTAAACTTCAGATGGTTTGATGGGACCCAAAATCTAATCTCGGACCCACCAAGTATGAGATACAGACTTTGATGCTAATTTAATTTCTTAAATTTTCAAAATCACAAAGGCGACCCTACGTGCAGTTTAGGTGTGCTCTTAGATGCAAACACAGTTGGTTGTTTGAAATGTAAAACTGGATATTTTCTTTGGCAATTCAGCTGTCTCTCGTTGTGCCCAAATGATGGACGGTTTCTTCACAATGATACGAAGTCTTGTCAAGGTAAATTTTAACTTTTACTGCTTGGTAACTGAGCTTATTTATTTCTTATGTTACCTAGATTGTACTTATCCAAATCATTATTACGTAAAACACTACTTTCTCTTCTCTCATTGAACTTACTTACTATTTTCAATAATTTTGAAGACCTCTGATTTTCGATGTGTTGATTGTACCTTAGCAGGAGAGTATACTTCTGGCTATGAATGCAAATGCTCCAGCGACGGTTATTTCCTGAATGAAAGCTCATATTGTCAGCAGTGTGACTCAACCTGCGAAAAGTGCATTGGCAGTCTTCCAACTCAATGTACATCTTGCAACAATAGCCGACACTTTCACAGCACCAATAATTCATGCTTGCTCTGCAATGTTGATGGATATTATATCGATGCTGCTTCGAACTGTAAACAATGTAATTCGAATTGCAGACGATGCACTGGAGACCAGCCGACTCATTGTACTGCCTGTTATGCCGATTTCTACTTATATAGCGGGAACAACACCTGCTTGACTTGCAATGTGGAAGGATATTTTGTAGATACCATCTCCAACGAATGTCGGCATTGCGATTCTACTTGCAGGCTATGCACTGGAGACCAGCCGACTGAGTGTACAGCTTGCTACACTGGCTACCTCATGGAGAGCGGGAGCAATAGTTGTTTGACCTGCAATGTTGATGGATATTATATAGATACCATCTCTGGCGAATGTCAGCAATGTGATCTAACTTGCAAACAATGTACTGGAACCCAACCAACTCAATGTACAGTTTGCTACAATGATCGACATTTCTTTAGTGGAAACAATTCATGCCTGCTTTGTAATGTCGAAGGATACTATGTAAACCAAAACTCTCAATGTATTCAATGTGATCCATCCTGTTCTACGTATAGTGGAACGCTAGCAGCTACATGTATCTCTTGTATTCCTTCCAGCATTTTGTCGACATTATCAAGTTCTCAATTACAACAACTCACGACCCAAGCCATTGGCCTGGTTCAGGGCGACTCGTCGAATGTTCATCTGCTTGAGGAAACTCTTTCTTTATTGAATGAGGTGGCACAAGTTGCGAATCTAACAGATAATAGCACCCTTTCTGCTGTCCTACAAGGTCTCAACTCCTCTGTTGCTTTCTTACAAAATCTTGACGGCACTAGCGTAAATTTAACTGATGCAGTACAACAAGTGGCTGATACTCTCTCTACAATCATCACGAAAGTTGTTGACGGTGATTGTGGGTTGAGCACAGACTTTTCTGTTCAAGCAATAAACACAACGTATGAATTATTGGGAGTGCTTTCAGATATTTCTCTGGAGAATGCAACAAACGATGACGCTCCCCAAATTATAGATACTTCTGCTTTTGTGAGTTACTCTGCATTGGTAAACAGTAGTGAATTATCAGGAATGACGATACAAGCCTCTGATGGTAGTCCTGAAGTTACGTTGGGTGTGCCACAGGATGCTCAAAATTTACCTGGATTAGTTGCCGTAAATTATATTTATATGAAAGAAGATCCTCTCAGCTGCAACAATACTCCCTCGACAAATTTCACTATCAGTTTCAAAGATGGAAGTACGTTCCAGCCCATTACAGTGAATACTTCAGTTGAAGTTACTTACTCTACAAGTGCTTTTCCAAGAGGAGTTACTTGCACAGATGGATGTATTTCGTCAAAAGCTGCAAATGGCAATACAAAGTGCTCATGCCCTGATATTTCGGTTTTCAACGTGGGCTCCCAGCTTGCAGCCATTTATCAGCAATCGAATTTACATTTTATTACAATGGACAGCTTTTGGCGATTGTTTAAAGAACCAATGTATAAAAACTGGGCTTTGTGGGCTGTTGTTGGGTATACTTTATGGCTCTTGTTGACGGTGGTAGTGGTGAAAACATCCAATAAAAGCTATAATTTGCTCGCAAAAACCAAAGAAGAGAGACGCAAAAAGGGAGTGGATTTCAAATTTAGCAATTGCTATAAATTTTATGTTTATCTCTGTTGCTCGCATCCTCTGGTTAGCATTTATATGCTTGCGGACCCTGAAATGAGCAAATCAATGAGAGCACTCGTCTACTATGTCAGATCGATGGGCCTGCTGTGTTTCACCTCGATCTTTGTCCCAGCAAGCGTCGTAAACAACTAACTCTACATTATATACCAAAAGACTAACTGAATTTCTTTTTTTTTTCCCTCTATAGAATATCAAGGATATCATCTTCGACATCGGACTGAGCGTCAATGATCTGTACATGTTTGCCATTACACTTGTAGTGTTCGGCCCACTTAACTTGATTCTGGACAAGTGTTTGCGAACAAATAACGATGACATAACGAAGTAAATTTCCAAATTAATTTGTTTCTAAAAATTTAAAAATAGACCGCGATTAATAAAGAAGATATTCATGTATTTTGGCCTTTTTGTAGCAATTGCAGGAGCATTGGCTGAAATATTCCTTTCGCTTATGATCTCAATCAATTTTTCGTCTGGAATGATGCTATACTGGGCACTTAACGTCATAAAATGTGTTCTCCAAGATTTTTTCGTTTCTCCTATTATGGGTATTGGAATCAACCTACTTTTATTGCTTTGCGCAAGAAATCACACCAGCCCAAACTGGTGCGTTAATAAAATAAATTGGGTGATCAGAAATATGATCGAAGATTCAATTTACCATGCTCACGCAGTCCTTAAACAAAAAGAAGCCTTTAGAAAAAAGGTAAGAAAAAATCTCCATTTATCAAATACTCAATCATAGAACTTTAGAAGAGACAACAATCCAATCCAAATTCCAAAACCTCTGGAAGATCATCAACTCACACTCGAAATTTTACAATATCTAACAATAAGAAACAACCAACCCACATTACTCTACCTCCAGAAAGCAATAATATTCCATTTCAACAAGTGGACTTGTTGAACGCAAGCAACCTTTCAGATACTTCCAAGACGGATCTCATTCAGCATCATCCTGCCCCTCGGAGATATTATTATCCGACTCCAATGCAAAAGCAAATGGAATTAAGTTTAACACAGCGACAAAGAAGTGAGAGGTTTCGTGGAAGACTAATTTCTGTAAAAACATTTATTTTATTTATTTGGGCGGTCTAATTTATTTGAAAAGCAAATTGATTCACAAGGCATGTCGAATTCATCGATAGGTAATTCTTCAAATGGTCAGCAGCTTTCTGTGTCTCGCCCTCTCAATCTGCTGACATCTCATGCTGCTGAGAGAATGTCCAACCTTACGACAAAGTCAATGGTGAGTCGTTCTTCGGCTTCTTCAGCGAAGCCGAGGCCAGAACGCAGATACTACTATTCGAAAAAGCCAACTAATGAATAGATGGACAATTATTCGTTGAAGAGAATGTTTCATTTTATTTTTTCTTGTTCTCTTTTTCAACACTTGTATACTAGTATTAAAACCGATTCGAATAATAACTTCATAATGAACCTTGCGTAGCATTTGGACCAAGTTAAATTTCATGCACACGTGTGCTAACTAGCATGCCAGATCAAGTCAGACTAATTTTTCAGGATAAATTTAAATGGTAAGATATCAAAAACATTTAATGGAGTATGCACAGAACATAACAACAAAGCTCCTTCC